>Ga0209181_10000648_pt1 | contig 64264 bp, 52 predicted proteins | sample MAT05_FD_187208 | JGI IMG/M metagenome (GOLD analysis project Ga0209181, IMG submission 187208) | Freshwater microbial communities from Lake Fryxell liftoff mats and glacier meltwater in Antarctica - MAT-05 (SPAdes) (version 2) | ecosystem: Environmental > Aquatic > Freshwater > Ice > Liftoff...
GTTAATAAAAGGTAAAGTAAAATGGATTTCATCAAGGAAACTTTGGGAATTTTGAAAAGTCTGGTTCACGTTTTTCCATAAAGGCATTCTTTCCTTCTTTGGCTTCATCACTTAAGTAATATAGCAAAGTTGCATTACCCGCAAGTTCCTGAATGCCTGTCTGCCCGTCAAGTTCGGCATTAAAGGATGCTTTCAACAGCCGAATAGCTAACGGACTTTTCTTGAGAATCTTTTTAGCCCAGTTAACATACGCTTCTTCTAGTTCTTCTAGCGGCACAACTTTGTTTACGAGCCCCATATCCAATGCTTCCTTTGCATCATATTGGTCGCACAGAAACCAGATCTCACGCGCTTTTTTCTGTCCTACAATTCGCGCTAAGTAAGAAGCACCAAAGCCACCATCAAAACTTCCTACCATCGGCCCGGTTTGTCCGAACCGTGCGTTTTCGGCAGCGATAGTTAAATCACATACAACATGCAACACATGCCCACCACCAATTGCCCAACCAGCGACTGCAGCAATAACCGGTTTTGAAATGGTGCGAATCACTTTTTGCAGGTCAAGCACATTTAATCTAGGCACTGCATCGGCACCCACGTATCCGCCATGTCCACGCACACTTTGATCGCCACCGCTACAAAAAGCTTTACCACCTTCTCCGGTTAAAATGATTACACCAACCTCTACGTCTTCGCGACAGAGATTCATGGCATCCAAAATTTCCTGAATTGTAAGTGGTGTAAATGCGTTGTGAACCTGCGGGCGGTTGATGCTTATACGTGCTATTCCTTCGTATTTGTGAAAGAGAATTTCTTTGTATTCTTTAACCTGTTTCCAGTCGTATTTAAGAGTCATAACCTTTTTTAAGATGTTGCTTGAATTTATTAAATGCTTCTTTTCCTGTTTGTTGATTGCTGATGATTTCTAAAATCTTTGTTTTGCCTTCAAAATTAGTAAAATCCTTCAGTGCTGCTTTTAAATTCTTTGTTGAATCAATTTTGTGATAGTTAATATTAAACTCAGTTGCCAGGTGTGAAGCAGTAAGTTTTTGATTGGTGATAAAGTAAGAATCTTTTTCTTCTAATTCATTGGGACCATCAATCAGATTAAAGATTATGCCACCTTGATTGTTGACTACCACGATATGCAAATTGGGCATTTGATAATTGTGCCAGAAGGCATTCCGATCATAAAAGAAAGCAAGGTCTCCGGTAATCAAAATATTAGGAATATCACTGCTAAGTGTATGACCGACTGCTGTACTCGTGCATCCATCAATGCCACTGGCACCCCGATTGGCATATACATGAATGCCTTTATTTTTTTCTGTCAGGCCAATCAGATTTGCATATCGTACAGACATGCTATTGGCTAGATGTAAATTACAACGTGTCGGCAACGCTGAAATAATTTCTTTCAAAGCTGTCAGCTCGCTAAATTCTGCTTTCGAAAAAAAGGATTGATACGAAATTTCTGTACGATGCTCTTCTGCATTCCAAAGTTGGGTATAATTCTCTTTTTTCTGAAGCTCAAATTTTCCAATAGCCGGTGATTGACTTAAGTCTTCAAAAAAAGATTTTGGATCACAATGGATAACACGCGTTAGTGATTGAAAAGTATCAGGTGCAATTCCTGACGATTGCAAATGCCAGTGTTGTGCGGGCGCATTCTTTCGAAGAAACAGTTTCAGGTTTTTAGAGATAACAGACTTACCAAATGTGATTACTAATTCTGGTTGTAAAGATTTTTGAATGGAATCACCACAAGCTCCTAAAAACACGTCAGCATACCGAATATTTTTTGAAAGAAAATGATAATTTGAAATCACATCTCCAATCAGGGCTACTTGATTTACTTTACAGAATTTAGCAACGGCCTTTTCAATTCCGGCATGGTGGTCTTGCTGACCGGCAATTAAAATCACTTTGCTATAACCAGATAAAACTTGTGTTAATGCTTTCTTTTCAGCTTCGGGTAAAGTGATTTTCGACTGACTGATTTGAATACTTCTTAGTTTTTTACTAAATGATATTTTTTCATTCTCCTTTGGATAAAGAGGTTCCCTAAGTGGAACATTGATATGGACTGGTCCCTTTGGAAATTCCTGAGCGAGCGCAATGCCTTCGTTAACTACTCGATTGATATACCAGACTGAATCTGGATGATCGTAATCTTCAGGTAGATCGTATGATTTTTTTACATGACTGCCGTAGAGATTTCTTTGTCTTATCGTTTGTCCATCCCATTGATCGATCCATTCTTTCGGGCGGTCGGCTGTAAAAATCAAAAGTGGAATTTCTTGCAGTGATGCCTCTGCAATGGCTGGCGCGAAATTGTATGCGGCTGAACCTGAAGTACAAACTAGGATTGTTGGTTTGTTTTTTTGTTGAGCCATGCCAAGTGCCACAAATGCAGCACTCCGTTCATCGCTAAATGTTCTGCAGGTTATTTCATCGTGCCTTGCAAAGGCAAGAGTTAATGGAGCGCATCGTGAACCCGGACAAACAATTGCATGATATATGCCATGATTGGCGCACAATTCGGCAATATCGTAAATCGGTTGCAGGCGTGACACGTTAGATATTATTTAGTGATTATCTTTTGAAGATTAAGCATCTTCATTTCAGTTTCAGTCCATTCCTGCTCTGCGATTGAATCGGCCGTTACGCCAGCACCCGCGTAGAGCCGAATCTTTTCAGCAAAAATTTGCATGCAGCGAAGATTAACAAAAATTTGACTCTCTTTATTGATGTTTACTGGCCCAAGGTATCCGCTATAGAATTGACGTTGATAGCCTTCATTTTCTTTCAAAAACTCAAGCGCTTTGTCAAGCGGCATTCCGCATACTGCGGAAGTAGGATGGAGCAATTTTAGCATTACAGACCCGAGTTGGGAAAAATTTGCGGCCTGCATGTCAACTTCATACTCTGTTTTTAAATGCATCACGTTTCCGGCTACGATGGTTTTAGGGCCGTGCTCTGCGTATTCGCGAAGTCTTATTTTTTTGAAACAGCTGACGATGTACCTGCAAACAAGTGCCTGTTCTTCAATTTCTTTTTGGGTCCAGGCAACCGACTTGATATTTACATCAGGCAAATAGGGGAGTGTACCTGCAAGCGCGACTGTTTTAAATTTATTATTAGCTACACTCACTAATAATTCAGGGGACGCACCTAACCAAGTACCTGTTTCGCTCGATGACACCAAGGACACCATTGCCAGGGGATGCTTCTCGCAAAGTTGGTCGAAAGCTTCCAGCACGTCAAAGTCTTTGTTAATAGAAATTTCTTTAACCCTTGAGGGAACAATTTTCTCAAGATTTCCGGCTTCAATTTGCTTTATGCCTGCTTCTACTATGAGTTTGTAATCAGGAAGCGCAGAAATACTTTCTGGTTCAGTAAAATTAAACGAAAGGTTATTACTAATTTTTGATTGAGAAGAATCAAACTCATCCTCAGTTGATGATTCTTTTAAAACTCCATTTTCAAATCGATATAGGACATCGGCTGGGAAAATTATTTTCTTCTTATCGGGGAGGAATGGTGCGAAAGCGAAACCTGATTGAGCTTCTTCAACATTGATTTCGTCAACAAACTTTAACCCTTGTTGACTAATTATCAAATATTTTTCATTGTGATTGGGTGTTTTCCAAAGTGAAAAGGGAAAACCCTGATTTAGGGCATGTTGAATTGCCTGACGAATAATTGTTTTCTCCTTAACTGTCGCTGGTTGCTTCGTTGCTGACGTCATTCTAAATCTTAGCGCTTGTCTATAATTGCCATTGTTATCCTACTAATGCAAACCAATTCATTTGCATCATTCACTATTCTAATCTCCCACACATGGGTTTTCTTACCAACATGCAAGGGTTTAGTTGTGCCAAAAACATAACCAGTCTTTACGCTTTTTGTGTGGTTGGCATTAATATCCAACCCCACACAATACTGCGTGTTTAAATCCAGGCAACACGAGGCAGCCACGCTTCCTAATGTTTCGGCTAATGCAACCGATGCTCCACCATGTAACAACCCAAGTGGCTGATGGGTTCTGTGATCAACTGGCATTTTTGCGGTAATTGAATCATCACCGATTTCAGTAAACTCAATGCCGAGGTGACTAACCATGGTATTGGCAGAAAATTTAGTCAGGTTTTCGAGTTTGATGCCAGGTTTGAAGAACGCCATTATGTGTATTTGTGTCGAGGTGGTTTAAACTATTTGTTTATTTTTGCGCGCGAATAGCTGATTATTGGCTTGAAATTAGGCAGAAATTGATGAGCAAAAAAATATATATCATTCGCCACGGGCAAACCGATTTTAACCTGAAAGGGATTGTTCAGGGGAGCGGTGTTGACTCTTCTCTGAATGACAAGGGCCGGGCTCAGGCGCTAGCATTTTATCAAGCATATCAACATGTATCATTTGATAAAGTTTATATATCTGCTCTAAAACGGACGAAAGAGTCGGTTGATAACTTTATTAAGCAAGGTATTCCATACGAAAGCCTGGCTGGTCTTAATGAGATTAGCTGGGGAACCAAAGAGGGACAGACCATTACCCCTGAAGAGGATGCCTACTATCATTGGATGTTGAATCAATGGCAACTTGGCAATACAAAAGAGCGAATAGAAGGCGGGGAGAGTCCAGATGATGTTACTAAACGACAAGCGGAAGCTCTGAACCACATTCTAAAACAGACAGATGAGCAAACAATCTTAATTTGTATGCACGGCCGTGCTATGAGAATTTTATTATGCCGATTATTGAATTATCCATTGCGAAGTATGGATATGTTTGAACACGAAAATTTGTGTTTATACTACGTTGAGAAAACAGACTCGATGTTTACGGTTAAGAAGTATAACGATACAACCCATTTAAAGAACCTTCAAATCTCAACTTCTGTATCGTTGGAAGCAACACCTACGACTTAACAGTGTTCAACCTCTCAAGCTCGGTCCGGGCTTTGCTATCAATGCTATTTTTGTATTCATGTTTTGGATAGCTTAATGCAAGTTCGAAATATTTTTTAGCATTGGAATAATCTTTTTGTTCTTTGGCGATATAACCCAATTGCAATGCTGAGTTAGCCCCGAAATACCACGGGTTATTTTTAGTCATATCAATGCTCTGTTGATAGAATAATTTGGCCGCTGAAATTTCCCCGGTGCGATGTGCCAGACGTGCCTTACGATAGTAATACTCCGTTTGATCCTTGGCATTGATAAGATCAGAAGGGGTAATGGAATTCAGAATCGCTGTTGCATCTTTGTAATAACCTCCATCGGTGCTAAACCGTACTTTCAGTAATTTCTTATTTGGCAAAGTTGGTTCTTCAAGTTGTTTGGCTGCATACTTATCAGGTTCTGCCTTATCCGATCCAGTTACCTTGGCTTTGTCAAAATTGGTTTTAGCTTGCTTTGAATCATCTAAAAGCCAATAGCAAAGGGCAATCTTAAAATAGGAATCCTTTTTAAAACTAACGCTTGGATAGTTTTTGATAAATCGCTGAAATGATTCTATGGATTTTAGGTAATCCCCACGTTGCAAGAGAACCTCGCCCTTTAGGTAATCAATGTAATGCATTTGCAATCCTTGATTCTGTAGGTCGATCTGACGGATCAAGGCCAGAGCTTCCTCGCTGCGAGCATCTTTGATTAGCATGTTTACTCCAATAAATAGTAGCAGTCTATTGTCGGGTTGTTCTTTCAGGCATGCGTTAATCCCTTTGGCAGCTTCTTGAAATTCCTGATTAATGAATCCTTTAACTGTAAAGAACAAAATAGTTGCTTCTTGACTCAATGAAGACTTCGAGTTTCTGAGTTCGGTTAGTTGTCTTTGACCGGTTGCTACGGAACCCTTCATTCCCAATAGGCTCATAAACCATTTATACTTTTCGGGCACTGAGCCAATCATTACTTGAATAGCGCCACTGGTCTTTTTTATTGGGATGAAAGTTGGATATTTTTTAAGGCAGTCTGATGTAAGCTGGTAGGCTTTTCTAATTGACATTACAGCATTTACCTCTTGCCCTAAGTTGAGATAGCAAAATCCGCGTTGCAGGTTGAGCTCCGCTAACATGAAAAGGGTTTCACCAGATGCAGGTAAACTCTCTAGATATTTTATACGACTCTTAAATCGCTCCTCGATTTCAATAAATCCATTATAATCTTCGGTGATTAGAATCTTAAGAGTTTCGCTAAGGGTCTGAACATACATCTTGTGCAACTCATTCGACTTAACCTTTTTAAGGTATTCCTCCGCTTTCTCAGGTTGAAGTGTAGTTACATAATAATATGCCTTCTGCAATTCGGGATCGAATTGCCAAATTGAATCCACAGCATGGCCACTGATTGAAAATAAAAAAAGGCAAGTGATTATTCCTGCCTTTCTTATGGTTTGTATAGTCTCTGTGCTATTCAACTTTTTTTGCTCTTTTTGCGGGAGCTGCCTTCTTTGGTTTCACTTCTTCTTCCATTGAACCCAAATCAACATCAGCTAATATTCTTCCCGAATGCTCGTCAATAACAATTTTCTTCTTTTCGCGGATCTCAGCAATTTTCTGAGGAGGTATAATAATATTGCAACCTTCTGCTGCCCCGCGCACAACTCTAACAACTGCCAACCCATTTGATAGGTTAGATCTTAAACGATTATAATGTTTTAAAAGTTTGTCTTCAATTTTTTTAGTAGCTTTTTCTCTTTCCACCATCAGTTTTTTCTCTTCTTCCTGGCTTTCGTTCAGGATACCGTCAAGTTCATCTTTCTTGCTCTGAAGATCCTCATTTCGGCCATTGATTAGAGCCTCGATGGTAGTGATCTCGGCCTTTTTAGAGTCGATTTTATCCTTCGACTCTTTGATTCGCTTTTCACAGATTTGAACCTCTAATTCCTGAAGCTCAATTTCTTTGGTTATAGCGTCAAATTCGCGGTTGTTTTTTACATTTTTTTGCTGCTCGTTATATTTCTTAACCAGCTTCTCTGACTCCTTAATTCCTTCCTTATTTTTCTTAATGTTTTCCTCTAATTCCTTCAATTCGCCTTCAAATCGGCTTAAACGGGTGCGATACCCCTCCATTTCGTCTTCCAGATCTTGTACTTCATCGGGTAGATCACCCCTCAGTTTTTTAAGTTCGTCAAGTTTTGAATCTATGGATTGTAATTTTACCAGGGCTTCGAGTTTTTGTGCAACTGTTTGATTTTCCATTATTTACAGATAGGTAATTGGATTTGTGAGAACTTTAGAAAAAGCGATCGCAAAAGTAGGAAATTTTTCGCTCAAAAAAGCACCAATCAGCTCTTTCGTAAATTGTTCACTTTCATAGTGGCCGATATCTGCAATTATGATTCTGTTATCAGCATCGAAAAACTCGTGGTATTTGAAGTCGGCAGAAACGAAAACCTCAGCCCCTTGAGCGATGGCAGCTTGAAGTAAAAAACTGCCTGCGCCCCCGCAAACCGCTACTTTCTTGATTTTGTCCTTTATAATGGATGTGTGCCGAACACAGTCTGTGTTCATTTTTTGCTTTAATCCTTTCAGAAATGCACCACTATCTTCTAGATTTTCCAGTTCACCAATAACTCCTGCCCCAACTTCCTGATTTTCGTTTTCAAGGGGAGTAATATAATAAGCCACCTCTTCATAAGGATGACTTAGCTTTAGTGCCATTAGTACTTTCCTCTGATTGTGAGATTCAACAAGAACTTCGACCCTCACCTCTTCTACTTTTTCTAATTGATTTAGATTTCCCACTAAAGGATTAGCATCACCAGTAGGCATAAATCTTCCTTCACCTTCCAGGGAAAAGCTACAGTTTCTATAATTACCAACTTGACCTGCTCCAGCCTCATGCAAGGCCGTAGTAACTTTTTCCAGATGATCTTTAGGAATAAAGGTGACCAGCTTAGTAAGTACATTTTTTTTAGGTGATAGCACCCGAATGTTTTTCAGTCCTAGCCGCTCGGCTATTTTCCTGTTGACACCAGTTTGCACATTGTCTAAATTAGTATGCATGGCATAGATGGCAATTTCGTTTCGGATTGCTTTGATCAAAACCCGCTCGACATAATTTTGGCCGGTAAGTTTTTTTAAGCCCTTAAAAAGTATTGGGTGATGAGCAATTATCAGATTACAGGATTGAGCGATTGCTTCATCGACCACAGCTTCGGTGCAATCCAATGAGACAAGGACTCCTGTTGCATCATCTGAAGGATTGCCAGTGAGCAAACCACAATTGTCGTAGGCCTCCTGATAGGCGAGTGGTGCCCAAGTCTCAAGACTTTCGATTATGCTTTTAATAGTCTGAGTTGCCATTGATTACGTACTTTTGACAAAAATAACGAAAGGGCATCTTTAAATCTTCTTTGTCGCTTGTTCTCCAGTATTTATTTGGTTTGTGTGCTGCGGGATTTGAGATTGAGTAGAAATAAAGGAAATGATTTAAACATGCCTAAAATCACGGTGCTGCTTTTATGACCTTTCTTAAGTACTTCTTATTGCCCTTCTCATGGCTCTTTGATTTAGCCACGCGACTAAGGAATTATTTGTATGATATTGGTCACAAAAAATCTTTTCAATTCGATTCGGTTGTAATCAGTGTAGGTAATTTAAATGTGGGCGGATCAGGAAAAACTCCCATGATTGAATATCTGATTAATTTGTTAGGCGATCAATACAAAATAGCAACGCTAAGTCGCGGCTACGGACGCAAGACAAAAGGGTTTCTAATAGCCACTGATCAGGATAATGCAAGATCGATTGGTGACGAACCCTATCAGTTGTTTAGAAAGTTTGGAAACAAAATTATTGTAGCCGTTGGCGAGGAGCGCGCGCTGGCAATCCCAACTATTTTAAATAGTAATCCCGAAGTTCAGCTTATCTTCATGGACGATGCGTTTCAACATCGCGCAGTTGTTCCACAGTTTTCAATTTTGGTGACAGATTATTCAAAGCCTTTTTATAAAGACTTTTTGCTGCCTTTTGGAAGGTTGCGCGAAGCTCGGAAGGGAGCATCGCGTGCTAATCTAGTTGTAGTTACAAAATGTACTGAACTCACATCGCAAAAAGAAGATAAGATCAGGAGCTCACTTAATTTATTAGTTGGATCAAAGCCGGTTTTCTTTACTGAGACAAAGTTCCAGGCTCCAAAACCAATAGGTCATTCTTATGCAATTAGCGATGAGGTGGTGTTGGTATCAGCGATTGCGAAGAACGCATCTTTTGAACATGAAGCGGCAAAGTTGTTTCAGGTAAAACAGCATTTTAAATTTCCCGATCATCACGCCTATTCTGCTGAAGAAATTGATTCCATAAATAAAGCAGCGGATACTCGCCAGGTTACCTCAATTTTAACAACCGAAAAGGACATGGTAAAGTTGATAGCCAGTCCTTTATTCAATTCAGTAAAACAGAAAAATTGGTTTTATCTCCCAATCCACACTTCATTTATCAAAAATGGTTCGGAATTTGATGCCATCGTAAGTCATTTGATTATTGATAGGTTGAAGGAAGTAACGGTGGCGACTGAAAATGCAAAAACTCTTTCCTAATTCTGATTTACTTTTGCGCGTGTTTTTTAAAAGTCATATCCTTTTTTTCATGTTCCTGAGCATTGGCTTTACTGCTTTTGCTCAAGATAGACAGCTTAGGAGCAAAGTATTTACGCAAGACACAACTAAACGCCCAGTAAATTCTAATACATCTGAAAGATCAGGCCGCGGCTCTCAGATTGTGGACGACTCAACCAAGAATGTTTATGGCCCCAAAACCACACTGTGGATAACTGAGCAAGATGTTTTCATGAATAAAAACAATTACCGTCCGTTAGACACAGCCTTATTAAATTATCATCGCTGGGCCTATGTGCAGAGGTTTAACAACCTTTATCAAGATCTTGGAAATGTTGGCACCGCGCTGAATCCGATTTTTCCAACGGTGTCTACCACTATCGGAGCAAGTCCTGGGTATCAAGCTTATTCTTTATTCTATGAAACGGAAGAGCCAAAATATTATGATTCAAAATCCCCGTATACAAAAATATTTTTGGTTTGGGGTGGCGATGGTCGGGCCATGTCGCACATAGAGTTCACCAGAAACATTAACCCACGGTGGAACTTTGGTTTTAATTATCGCCCAATATTGGCTGATAAACAATTGCAACGAACAAAAGGAAACAGGCAGGTTGTCAGTCATTATTATGATTTTCATACATCGTATAAATCAACGAACAACCGTTATACTTTGCTGGCCAGTTATAGGAGAATAAGACATCGGATTTTTGAGAATGGCGGAATATTTTTGAACAGGGATTCAACCTTCAACGCATACTTCGGTCAAAATGCCCAACCCTATCTACTCGCAGCACGAACTGAAGAACTGCGGAACTCGATTCATCTGTTTCAACAATATCAATTGGCTTCACCTTTTCAACTATATCATAAATTAGATCTTACCCGGCAACGCAATTATTTTAGTGATACCAGAGCCAGCGAAATTAACTACGATAAGTATTTCTCATACACCAATCCGGATTCAGATATTAATACAACGAATGTGAAAGATGGTATAGAGTTTAAGACCACGGTGAATGAGTTTGGAATAAAAGGCAATGCGGCTTTTTTATTCTACAGTTTCTTTTATAAGATGCGTATGTTCAGCACTTTCAACCAATATGTGGACGAAACTCAGTTATCTTTTAAGAACGATGGCATTGAAAATTATGTCGGTGGGCAGATTGCTTTTCGGTTCGACTCGTTGAGTGAGCTAACTGGCCGAGCCGAATATTTGCTTGATGGCAATTACTTGCTGCAGGCCAACTTGAAAACTCCCTGGTTGGATGGCAATGTTATTAGCAGTTTATCCAAACCATCCTTTTTACCATTGGCCTACCGGGGTAGTCATAACGGTTGGATAAATAACTTTACAAGCCCTTTTTATAATCAGTTGTCGGGTTTTTTAAAAGGTGACTTTGGACCATTATTTATTTCTCCCGGCTTTACTTACACAGCACTCACTAATTATATTTATTATAAGCGTAACGATGTTGTTAATGAGCAAGCCGTTCTGCCCGTTCAGTCATCTGGCAATCAACAAGTATTGACACCTGAATTAAGAATGTCGGTTCGGTTTTTTCGACATCTTTATCTGAGACCACAAGTATTGTACACTAAATTGCTTAAAAATGATAATCAGGCGTTGCGAATACCCGAGTGGTTTATAAACACACAACTTTCGTTTGAGAATTTTCTTTTCAAGAATGCCATTCAGGTGCAGACGGGAGTAGATGTGCATTGGCGGTCAGATTATACGGCACCCGGTTACGATCCTGCTATCCAACAGTTTTATGTTCAGGATAGTTATGTAAATCCTTCGTTTCCATTGGTTGATGTTTTCTTTAACGGGAAATTTAAAGGCGGTAAGTTTTTTGTGAAGTATCATAACATCGTTCAACTTGCGACAAAAACCGGCTACTTGCCTACACCCACATACCGCGGACAAGGTAATGTTCTGGACTTCGGGTTCGATCTTATTTTGTTTGATTGATGGGAACGTGTTTTTGGATTGCAACTGCCAACCGATACACAGTGGGTATAATCGCTGAAAAAAATATCGAGGAGATTTTGGTTGACTATGCTTGCTTATTGCGAATGCTCCGGCTTCCAGAGCCCAGCAACGAAGTGCGCATTTAATCTCTAACCATCACCCGCACCAGCCCCTTCCCGAAATTAGTCTTCACCTGCAATAGATACATCCCTGCAGATGCCGGCAGCAGCAGTTGTTCCTCATACGAACCAACTTCCCTAATACTCAATGATTTGGTGCTTATAATTTTTCCAGCCAAATCAATTACAGAAATCTCGACAGGGGATTTTTCCAATAGAGCATAGGAGAGGGTAACTGCACCACGCGTTGGATTTGGATAGGCACTAAGTGTTATTAATTTTTTAGTTGGTTCAACACTGGTTGGCACTTGTTGAATATACAAATCGTCAATAGCCCAACCCCATCCAACGCCAGCAGCATCTGAGAATAATCTGAAACGAAACAGAAGCGTATCGCCAACGGCAAATTTTGTTTTGAGATTAATGTCGTGATCTACAAATTGTGCTGGCGCGCCTGGCTGACCTGCGTTATAAGCATTGAGCCAATTGGTATTGCTCGAAGCATCGTACCCGGGCGAGAGTGGAATCCATGTAATGCCATCTTTAGTTCCTTCTACCACCACATAATCTTTAAATTGAGTTTCCCCAAAAACAGATCCTGCCGTGCCGGGCTCTACAATGGCCACATCGCGGTAAAAGAAAAACGGATGTTCTGCTTGCAATATGATGGGATAGGTTAGTAAAGCACTGGCTTGTTTACCAGCCAGGTAATTGTGAAACGTCTGAAGGCTTTCATTGGAAGACCCAAAATTTTGAACGGAAAATGATGATAGAATAAAATCACTCGCGGTTTGGAAATAATTAAAATACTGATTTTTATACTCCTTTAATGCCAGATTTTCACCTGAAACAACCGAGGAATGAAAAGGTGCATTTGATTTATAGCTGATCAATTTAGCTTGCACGCTACCTTTAGCTATTCCCTTAATTTTAGCTTGATAGTTACCAGAAGGAACGTTCGCGATTTTTCCAACCTGAGTGCCCGATATCCATACGTGTGTTGAATCGTATTGTTCTTCCAGTGTAATACCTATAACTAAATCAGATTGAGGCGAAGTTCCAATAGCAGTAATGATCGGGTTCTTGAGTATTGATTGCACTTCTTCAAGCGTTGCAGTCCAGATGCCCCGGCCATGGGTAGCAATTACAATTTGGTCATCAACTCCTTTCAAATCCCATACGGAAACATTAGGAAAATCATCCAGCAAAGTCCACGATAATCCATTATCGGTAGATTCAACAATTCCAATTTCTGTTCCCACCCAGATTATGTTTGGATTATCAGGGCGCACATATAAACAATATATAGCCACGTTCGGAAACCCGGTTGTGCTTGTGGTGCCCATGCCAAAACCTGAAATGTCTGTCCAAGTTTCGCCCAAGTTAGTTGTGCGTAAAATTTTTGGTCTTCCTGAAAAAGAGAATAACGCAAATGCGGTGTTGGCTTCTATAGGATGGGTTGCCAGTTTGGTGATACCACCTAAAACCCGATCCGTATAATTGTTAGTTGCTGTAAAACTATTTCCGCCATTAGTAGAGACATGAAGGTTGCGAAGTGTACCTGTATTTACCATACCGCTGCCAGCCCAAACAATATTGGCATTGGCCCGCGATACGTCAACATCCATAAGGGAAGTAGAGCCGCCCCATTTTTCAGCAATGGATGAAAGCGTCCAAGAAGCCCCAAAATTATCGGAGCGAAGTACGCCAGACGAAGAAAGTGTATAAAGTACATCTGGATTATCTTGTGAGTTTGCCAATTTAGAAACGAATGGATGCGTACCAGAAAGACCTGTAGTTGCGTTGCTCCAGGAAAATCCACCATCCAAAGATCTTCGGAACCCATTGCCTTGAGAGCCACCAATTAATTTTTTGTCGTCAAGTTTATGCCAAACAACTTCAAAGCCATCGCCACCAAAACTAAATTGAAAATTGGTTGAATTTGATGAGGGTGTTCCGGCTGGTGTTTTCCACGTGCCATTGTCCTGCATGCCACCAAAATATTCATCAAAACCAGTGCGCTTATCGGCTCCGTAAAACTGACTTGTATTGTAGGTCTTTCCCACTAAGGTCCAATCGCCCGTATTGATTCCGGGGGTGGCTGAAGTGTTCGATATAAAAACGCCACCATCATTAGCGTTTAAAATTTTATACGTTGATGCCGACATTGGTATTGCGACCAGATTATGGTGATCCGGATGCATATCGATCCCAAACGCATTGAATCGATTTTTTGCATCAAAGTCCGAATATGGATCGGCAACGGTAATCGTGGTTGCATTCTGTTTTGGCAATGGGCTAAAATTTATTTTTAGCTGGGAGTTAGTAATATCCGCAGGCCATATTTTACCGGCTGCCAATACGGGCCAGAAAAAATACATCTCTTGAAAGACATGACCGCCATTTGCTCCGATGTCGTTTGACGGTGCTGATGCATTATAGTCAACATTACTAATGTAAACATATTCGCGACTGTGGGTGGTCGCTTCGCCTTCTGTGTTTTGGAGCGCCAGATTGAATTGGCCATTCCGATTTTGATCGCGAAAGGAGACCATAAGTTGTTTGTTGTTAGTGATGTCCCAGACTTCAAAAGGAACATCAACATAATCAGCATAGCTATAACTTACATCTGGAACTCCCGATGTTGCGCCCACGGGAACAAGAAAGCGATGTGCTTTTTGGGTTTTACCAGCACCAAATCTTACTTCAACAGATGCGTTTGCAGAACCACCAACCTCTAACGTTCCACCGCCAAATGAAGCACTGAAATTTACCAGGCTAAGAAAAGAAGTATTTAACGTCTCAAGTGAGTAGCTGTTTACGGTTGTTGATCCCGTTCCAAGTTGTGTTCGAAATAAACCAACGCCACCAAAATAGACCAGATCGGCATTGAACGGATCGCACAGAATTGTGTTATCGTACCAACCCTGGCCACCTAAAAAATCTGCGGCTACGTTATTAAAAGAAACATCAACCACCGACCAGGTTGCCCCGGCATCATTGGAAACATATAAGTCCGAAGCGCTGCCTGATAGATTACCTTGTGCAGAAGCAAAAACGCGATTTATATTAACTGGTGAAATTCCAATTTCAAGTCTGCCATTAGGACTCATTCCTGTGTTTGAAAGATTCCAAGTTATTCCTGCATCGGTTGATTTAATAATGCCGACTTGGTTTTGAGATGCATATTGAATATTGAAGTTGCCCGGTGTGGCGCGCAAGTCTTCAATAAATGTTCTGTTGGAAGATTTTAGCCATGAAACGCCACCATTAACCGTTCTAAAAATGCCGCTTGATGTGGCAGCCACCACAATATTTTCGTTAGCCGGATCAATTACAACTCTATTTATATCATCAAAATTTACTGTGGATGAAAGGTGATTCCATGTTATACCGCGATCGGTAGATTTAAAAATGCCGTTGCCTTTGATGGCAACGAGCCCTCCAAAACTTTCGCCAGTACCTAAATAAATAACATTATGATTCGATTCGGCCATCGCTAACACGGTGGTTGCAAGATTTGTAAGATCAGGAGTAAGGAGAGTCCAGTTATTTCCACCAGTTGTGGTCTTCCAAACTCCACCCCCGGCTGAACCTGCGAACCAGGTATTTGTGGTCGCATCATCAGGATCTACAATCAATGCCCGTGTACGCCCGGGAACATTGGCGGGGCCCCGTTCTTTAAATTCAAGCACTCCGGTTGCTTGCGTGCGTGCGAATCGTTTTCGAGCAGCAAACGATTTTGCAACTTGTAATTCACGCAGCATAAACCCATGTTCATATTCGGGTCTTGTTGCATCTTCCGGTGTTCTGATTGCTTGATGAAATTTTCTGAATTCGGCAGGACCTGTAAACTCTTCTTGTTTATAGCTATCTGCTTTAATATAAATTGATGGCTTATCTGTGTTTACAGTCCAGAGAATGGCACCGCAAAAAGAAAAAATTAAAAGCAATAAATATCGAAACCTCATAAGTTAATGTTTAGGAGCAGAGAGATCAATCTTCTTTATATAATCCGTAATACTCTCATTTTGTTTTAAGATACCTGGTGCGTCAAGATATTCGATGGTCGAATTATCAATCCACTTTATATAGCCCGGTTTGAAACTTTTCTCAAGAATTATTATTTTACTTGTTGATTCCACAACTAAAAAGTTTGTAACTGTATTTGCTGCTGATGGATCGATTTTCTGAACGAAGAGAGTGTAAGCACCTGAAAAACTGGGAATCAATTCATAGCTCCCTAATTTTTGGGTAACTATTTGCTCAATAGAATCAACTTTCGTTTGATTCGAACGAGTTGGTTCACAAGAAACAATCAAAATTGCGACACCTGCAAAGAACAGATGCGTTGCCCAAAATAATGGACGCATCAGGTTTTTTGTTTTTTCTTTTTGGCGGCCGGAAACAGAATGTTATTAAGGATCAGTCGATAGCCCGGAGAATTGGGATGCAAATTCAAATCAGTTGGTTCTTCGCCAACCGTGTGTTGATAGTCTTCAGGATCGTGTCCACCATAAAATGTCCAGAAACCTTTGCCATAAACACCATGCAAATATTTGGCTTCCTTTATTTCACTGTTCTCACCCATGATTGTGACATCCGACTTGATAAGCTTTTTCTTGAAGCCGGTAGTCTGTCCATAAAAACCTTTGATTACGCGGGTGTGATTCTGCGTAAGCATGGTTGGTATTGGATCCCACTTGGCCGAAAACTGAAAAATATTAAAGTAATCATTGTCCTGACGCAAACCACGATCCGGAAAGTTATTATCGATATCAGAGAACTCGTATTGATACGGATCACGCGATAAGCGGAAGTCAGTGAAAGCAAATGTGTTTTCAAAATTTAATTTCTCCTGTGCTTGTGGATCGGCCGCATCGCCATCATACATGCGCTCACAAATATCCGCGCCTTCGGCAGCGAGCGCTATATCATACGTGTCCGTGGCTGAGCACATGGCGAACATAAAGCCTCCGCCAGCAACAAATTCCTTTATTTTTTTTACTACAGCAAGTTTGGCTTGCGACACTTTGTGGAATCCAAACCTTCTTGCTGTTTCTTCCGCTTCTTTCTGTTGTTCGATGTACCACGGATAGTTAGCATAGTTGCTATAGAACTTTCCATATTGGCCAGTAAAATCTTCATGATGCAAATGGAGCCAATCATATTTTGGAAGTAAATCATTCAGCACTTCGTCATCAAAAATTATATCATAGGGTATTTCGGCATAGGTGAGCACGAGTGTTACTGCATCATCCCATGGTTGTTTCGATTTTGGTGAATATACTGCAATGCGCGGATACTTCTCAAGCTTCATGATATCGTAATTCAAAGCAGGGCTTGCAATTTCAGTTATGATTGCATTTGCTTTGGCCTCAGAAATAATTTCATAGCTGACCCCTCTAACAACCAGTTCATTTTGAATTTTTGGGTTGAATTGGCACATAAAACTTCCACCTTGGTAGTTTAGGAGCCAATCAACTTCAACGTTGTTTTTTAGCAACCAATAGGCAATTCCGTAGGCTTTCAGGTGGTCGGTCTGCTTTTCATCCATGGGTATGAAGATAGAATTAGCCGAAACCCACCCCGAAAGGCTTAGAAATAAAAACAAAATCCTGAAACGCATCGTTAAACTCTCATTTAGCTATCCTCTGTAACAAAAGAATCATAAAAAAGTCTCCACATTACAACGATTAAAGATATAATTTTAAGCGTTACTTTTAACACAACATTTTATTTAAATAATAAAAGCAAAGCATGGATTTATTAGAGAATATGAGAGAAGGTCTCCGGTCGGTGAAGGCCAATTTATTGCGTTCTGTTCTCACGGCTCTCATTGTTGCCATCGGGATAACGTCTTTAGTTGGGATATTAACCGCCATTGACGGCATTGAATACTCTGTTTCAGAAAGTCTTAGCTCGTTGGGCGTTAATACGTTTGATGTTTATTCAAAATGGAACCGCGGAACAAATCAGGATGGAGTGAAAGAAAAGGTAAGAGAACGCCTCACCTTGTCGGAGATGCAAAAATTTATTGATCAGTACACCGTGCCAGCCGTAGTAAGTCTTTCAGCCCGGTTAACAAACCTTGCAGAAGTAAAACATGGATCTCAAAAAACAAATCCCAATGTGGATATTCGCGGTGCTAATGAAGAATATATTCCTATTAAAGGACTTAACATTGAACTCGGAAGGAATTTCTCTCGGTTCGAAGTTCAATACGGAAGTAAAGTTGCAGTGATCGGTCATAAATTGGCTGTTGAATTGTATGGGGAAAATCCTTTACCGGTTGGTTCTGAGATTTCGTTCAAGGGAACGCAGTTTAAGGTAATCGGTTTATTGAAGGAGAAAGGGGATCTATCGGATAATAATTACGATAACATGGTTATCATTCCAATTTTAGTTGCTAATCAAATGGCAGCAGGTCAGCCACTTGGGTATCGATTGAATGTCGGCATCTCGGATATGAATCAATTGGATTATGCGATGGGTGAGGCTACAGGCTTGATGCGAAAAATCAGGCAAGACAGGATTGAGGAGAAAAATTCTTTTGAGATTGAAAAGAGCGAATCGCTGGCTCAAGAATTGGAGAGCATTACAAGTGGATTGCGATGGGGCGGTTTTGGTGTTGGATTTATCACTTTGCTTGGTGCATCGATCGCTTTGATGAATATTATGTTGGTATCTGTTACAGAGCGTACACGCGAAGTGGGTGTGCGAAAGGCGTTGGGTGCCACCCCGCTAAGAATCCGACAGCAATTTGTGATTGAGGCTATCGTGGTTTGCCTTCTTGGTGGAATAGGAGGTGTGATTTTGGGTATTCTGATTGGCAATCTCATCTCCAAAGCGATTGGTATCAACACATTTGTAGTTCCTTGGCTTTGGATGATGATGGGAATGGCTATTTGCGTTGTTGTAGGATTGTTGTCTGGGTACTACCCAGCTCACAAAGCCTCAAAGTTGGATCCGATAGAATCATTACGATTCGAATAATTAAAAGATTTACCAGACTCTAAATTCTTAAAAAATATGAGAGTTGTTTTACTTGTTAACTGGCTTTGGATGAGGGCTGAATGAAGATTTTATTAGTGATTCTTCGTTTGATTTGCAGAAAGATTTGAAAGCCTTAAACGCAATTCATCGTCAACAATTTTGAAAAGATTTAAATAAATTAAGAAGCTTTCATCCGCTGCCAGTTTTTCACGTGTTACTAAATCTACCGTTTCTTCCTGCATAGCTTGAAGTTGCGCCTTTAATTCATCCAAATTCTGGTGCGAAGTGCTTTCCCGCGCTTGCTTTCGAATAGTCATTAATTTTTGATAGTACACATCAACTTTATTTTTCTTTTTATTTTGCTGCCACTTGGCAATTGTAAATAGCGAGCTGGCGAGTGCCACAAGAATGGTAACCACCACACCTAATAATTCTGCATATCGCTCGAAAAGTGAAGGCTCATGACGGTCTAGGAAATCGCGCGTACCTTGATGAACTATAAAATTTTGGGTTGAAGGATTAAATTCACCAGAGAATTTGTAGAGTAATGGATTGATTTTTTTAAGTTCCTGACTATTCTCAGCAAGAATCTTGATTACATTGTAAACAAATTTAGAATCGATATTAGAACGGCAGACAAATACGGCATCTACTTTTACGGTAAGGATAGAAGTTTTGGTGAAGGAACCATATTGATCGCGCGAAATAATATAGGGTTCCAATTGTGGATGCCGGGCGCAGATTCCTTCTACCACAGATCCCTGCCCCAGTTTGGTAACTTCATCTATACTAAAAAGGCGATACCCAGCCAGATCCCGGAGTTCTTCTAGGGTTAGTAAATCAGTAAAAGAAAAGATCACATCGGCTTCGAAGAAATCATAGACATCTACAAACGTGCACGAGCTCCCGTCAATGCCAAGGTCGTTCATCAATTCGTGAACAAACCGATAGGTACCACTTTCTGGTGTGCCTGCGAATATTTTGCCTAGCTTGAATAACTCCTGAAGAGAGGCCGGATGCTTTTCATGCCGGAACAATATGTGAAGGATCTGCGGATAGAGGGGTACAACGGTATACACTCGATCGCTAAACCGTGCATAATTATCTACAATACCAAAGTCTGCTAGCCCACTTTCAAGGGAGTCCAGATTTGCCATCGATCCCACGCCCCTGGTAACCTGAAGACTGTCATCCAGGTGTTGGTTTAGTATCGAAGCTATCGTAACAGCTATTTGATTTTGTGGGTCTTCAATATTTCCAAGTATGGTATAAGATTCTTTTCGACTATTACAGGAGACTATAACTAAAAAGGCTAATAGAAATTTAGATATCCGCACAGAAAGGTGCTAATTTATTTTTCCGGTAGTTCTGTAAAGAAGATAGTTTTTTGAGGCTGTTTTTTCATTATTCTTCGGATCACCTAACCAAAGTTCGCGGCCATTCACTGACACCGTGCGTTCAAATAAATACAGTTTATCTTTAAGAATCACAAAGTTATCATACTTAGGAGTTGTTGCTCTTCCCATCGCTAATGTCATTGAGCACCAGCCGCCAAATTGTGGCAGATATTTAGAAGGAGCAGCTTTAAATTTTTTCTGATTTTCTTCCGATGAGAAACGATAGGTAACCTCATCGCTTACAGCTTCCAAATCAGCGTTACCTGCTTTAGGTGTGCCTTGAAAATAACTCACGGGATCAAAGCCACCTACACCAATATTTTGTTCTTTTACACAGTATCTCAGCGTATCGGGTTTTGTTTGAGCTAAGGAGGATGCGCCTATTAAGTTGAGTAGAGTAAATAATACAAGTGTGTACGTTTTCATAATGGTTTAGATTTAAGTAAATTTCTTATTTTAAAAAATGTGTTCTATAATTATTATCAGTTAAACAAATTAAAATTGGTGATGTTACTCTTTCAATTCTCTTAGAACAGCCATCAATAGAGAACCTTTCAGCCGCTTCTTATAATCAGGATTTATATACTCAAAAAGAATATCCCCTTGCTTATTGAGTACAAAAACGGCTGGCACAGGTAGGAGTTCTTCTTTATTCTTACCACCCGAAGATTTGTTTAGCAATTCTGCGTATTTCTCAGGCGCTTCAAATGCCAAACCAAATGCTTTTATCAACGCTGCATCATTATCGCTTAAGAGAATATAATTCAACTTATTCTTATCTGCAGAAGCGCTGAGGCTTTCCGGGGAATCTGGACTAATGGCTATAATCTGATATCCTGCTGCTAAAATATCTGGTTCGATAGTTTGAAGCTCGGCCAGATGTAAATTACAATACGGACACCAGCCGCCTCGGTAAAAAACTAAAATGCTTTGCTTCCGGCCTGCCAGTACTTGCAAGTCCACATTCTTGCCCTTCATATCCAACAGGCTAATCGATGGAATTTTTTCGCCAATTAACAGAGGCGATATGTCAGTAGGCTCTCGCGCCACATTGATAGTTTGTGCTATCAGAGACCAGGCACTTAAGGTAAGTGTTACAGTAATAAATAGTAATCTCATGGTTATAGGTCGTTTGCATTTCTAAAAATATTGTCCAATCCCAATAATCCAACCGGCATTTTTATCATAGTCGTAGCCATAGTCAATTCGGAGCATCGTATCAAAGGCTCTTTTATATATCAGGCGAACACCGAGGCCTGAAAAAGCACGCATATTTTCGCTTTTACTAAAGTCATCAAAATCTCCCCCGGGTTTACGCCAGGAACCAAAATCAATAAATCCAACGCCTTGTCCTGCTAATTTTTTTCCGTCAAATAGCGTATAGCGAAGTTCTGAGTTAATCACCAGTGATCCTGTACCCCTGTCTACGCGATTACCAACACCGCGTATGTTGAGATAGCTATCTAACACGAACGGAGCAAAGGGGTTGGAATCGTTGGTAGCGATTCCTATCCGCAAGCGATTGGCCCAGTTCAACCGATTGCCAATATTTTTAAAATAACGAAACTCATTAAACACTATGATAAAGTTCCGGACTTCATCTAACGAATGGATGAATTCGATATTCAACTGGTTGTAAAAACCAGTGACTTGAAAGAAGTTATAGTTTAAATGATTGCTTTTGAATATTATTTTTGATAACAATTTGTCACCTTGAACAATCGCTGGAAATTCATCCGTCAAAAAATCACGTGATTGAAAACGCTCACTAAAAAAGCCGATACCCGCGTCAAGCGTTTCCCTAAAAGAAAGAAATCTAACTGCGCTCACGTATCCGGTGTGGTTAGTATAATTGAACTTGGTAATACCACCCGGGGTATTTAGGGGTTCGATAGTAGCCCATTTAATTAGCGAAGATGTAATACCCCATTTTGAATTTCCTATTCGATCAGTAGAATAGTTCAGGTAGACCGAATGTCTATCATAGTATTGATAATATGCAAAAAGTTTATCGCCACGACCGCTAAAATTAAGACTTTGAATGCCAACTCTGCACCAAAATGTTTCTGCGGTTTGTCCAAGCGTAAGCACAGGCAGCGTATTAATCATTTCGACACAAGAAAATAAAATTGCAACACCCTGCCTTTCATACTTTATAACGGTCTTGACTTCTGCTAAGATGCCTAGGTTAAGTAACCTCTGTTCATCTTGTTTTAGGTTGGCTGAATCGTAGGATTCGCCAATTTTGGTCGTAAGGTATTGATGCAGGAATGTTGTCCTTGTGCGTGTTAAACCCTCAAAACGGATTTCTGTGATCTTTTCTTGCGCTTGCACTAATGTGACTGAGACCAACATAATAAAAAAAATAATCCGTATCGATACCTTATCTTTTTCTCTCACTTTCACTGCTAAGGTTTCTTAAAGGGTACATCAAGAATCACCATTAGTTCATCAGCCAAACTTATACTACTTCCGCCTACCGCATAATCGCGTCTGTTCAATTTAAATTCTCCTTTAAACCGCGGGTTGCCATTGGATATTGCAAAGGTGAAGGGAAACGTAATTTCCTTTGTAATATTCTTAATAGTCAGTTTGCCGGTTACAATCCCCTCACTGGCGTTACCCTTTACTACTTTGGTAGAACTAAACTCAATAACGGGAAATCGACTAACATCAAAATAATCCGACTTACGTAGATGATTATCCCGCATGCCAATACCCGTATCAATTGACTTTGCGTCAAGTGAAACTTTGAACTTAGTGCCTGCAAAATCATTTTCGTTAAATTCAAGTGTTCCTGTTAGCCCGGTAAAAGAACCGTCCACGGTGGAGCCAAAGTTTTTAATCTTAAAATTTACTTTTGCATCAGCATTGGGCATGTAGGCCTGCCCATGCACACTTAGTGTAACAAAAAAAATACAAGCAATAAATGACAGCTTCATTTTTAATTCGTTTCCGATTTTCCAAATAATGCCGAAAATTGCTGACACCAGATTAGCACAAATTTAAACTCAGTCAAATTTGTACCGGCTGGTATTTCATAGGACTGCTTTCCGGTTGTTGACTTTAGTTTCCCTAAGTTAACAAACGAAGTTGCGCCTATAGTTGTACTTAAATATACCCGTAAGTCAGGGCCATTACTTGATGAAAAATCATCTAAAAGTAACACCAGCTTTCCATTTTCATTATACAATTGAGCCACCCCGCTTACCTTGTAGTTATTGCTGCCCGTTAGGTTACCTTGGCGCAGTAAAGTCGCCTTTGTGGGGTCAAACGTATCGTTAACTGGTGCTGTCGGAGTGGCATCCTCAGCCCCACACGCTAACACGAGAACGGCAAGTAATCCAAAAATTATCTTTTTCATGGTGTGGTATTTTAAAACTGTTTTGTAATTCCGAGACTAAATAAACCCGCTTTGTTTCTAAACCTGTCGTTCGCTTCCGGAGCTTGTTGAATTTGTGTGTCGGTTGTATACTCCGTAAAGAGGAATTGATAGGCTATTTTTATTGCGAGTTTTTCATTGAAGAAATAGCGCGCATAAAATTCAGAATTTAACGTGCCCCTGTCATTATTACCTACTAACAGAACATTAAAAGATGTTGGGTTGCCTGAGGTAGCCTCGCCTTGCGTTCCATTCAGGTAAGTTCCATTTTTCTTTGAACCAAGGGTAAATCCTAAAGCATCAATGTTAAAGCCTAAACCAATCTTTGGAGATAGCCTGTAACCCAGATTGACCGCAAGATTAATGGCATTAACCTGCGGAGATCCCAATAAAATAGAATCGGTCTTGGCAACATCGTTTGCTAAGGCAGCGGGGGCAGAGGAGTAATATTGGTTACTGCCAAAGTAAGAAGTAAAACGGCCACCCACACCAATTTCAATTTTTTTAGCTTTTCCAAGTTTCCAAAGGTGAAAGTAATCAATTGAAATGCTGCCCTGGCTATTGCCAATTGCACCTGTAATACTTCCATAGTTCACGGTGCTTGAAGTCTGGGCTGAAGTTGCCGCCACTACGCTAAAAAATAGAAGGAGGAAAACAAGAAGTTTCATGGTTAAATAAGTTAGATGATAGTATTACTATTTAACTCAGATAGTAACGCTTTGGTTCCTCCCGGACTTGTCGTGAGAGCGACAAAACTCCTCCTTATACAAAAGCATTTTCGTGCAGGGCATTGGGATATACGTTGGCAGCAAGAAGTTATTCGTTTTTCATTTTCAACGCAACAATAAATTCATCAGAATAGAAACGAGAGAGTACTAAGAACTTCAAACGATTTGTCGAATTATAAATAGTTCAAAGTTAAGGGATTTTTAGGCGTAGTTGTCCGAAAGCTGCCTATGTTGGGCGCTGGACATTTTCTCGACACACCGTTATTTTGTTCGGTTAAAACCTCGCTCCAGTACTTATGTAAAATGTTCTGCCATTTGCCGGCAAAAGGTCTGGCCCGGGATATCCTCCTGCCTTTTTCGATAAAATCTTACAAGTCCTTACGGCAAAATCTTTCGCTCTTGCGCCTCCTACGGTTGATTTGCCGTCAAAACTGAAAATAAATAAACGGTTGTATCCCTGACGACTTGGTTTGAACGACTAGAATAATAATTGAGACTACAAGCGCTGCCTTTCCTGCTAAGGGCATTCGAGTAACATATTGTTCCGCTCGTTTTTCTGTTATTGCCGGAATAAAGTGTAGAATAAATCCGATTATCATAAGAAAAACAACTCCTTTGTATCCACTAATAAAATCAAAAAGTATTTGTCCGTTAAATTGAGTTAAGATTTGACTAATCATTTGGCTAGCCATTTCCATGTTGGCGGCCCGGAAGAAAATCCAACCGAAACACACAAAATGAAATGTGATCAAAATATTTCCAACAGATGTTAAGGATTTTAGAAATGGACTGTTTGTCTTTGGCAGATTTAGGGAATCATAAAATTTATGAACAGCCAATGCAAGTCCGTGTAACCCACCCCACAGAATAAATCGAAAAGCCGCCCCATGCCAAAGTCCACCTAGCAGCATCGTGATAAGAAGATTGATATAGGTTCGGACTTTGCCTTTTCGGTTGCCACCTAACGGGATGTACAAGTAATCTTTCAACCAGGTAGAAAGAGAGATATGCCATCGTCTCCAGAACTCAGTAATGTTTTTAGATTGATAAGGCGAATCAAAATTCATGTTGAAATGAAAACCAAGTAACAGAGCAATACCGATAGCCATATCAGAATATCCCGAAAAGTCACAATAGATTTGCAAAGCATACCCATAGACGCTCATTAAATTTTCCAATCCCGAGTAAAGGGTAGGGGCTTCAAAAACCCGGTCGACAAAATTTAAACTGATGTAGTTTGAGATAATTGCTTTCTTAAATAGTCCGGTGCAGATCAGATACACCCCGCGTCCAAACATCTCTTTCGATACAAAGGTTGGCTTGCTAAGTTGTGGCAGAAAATCAGCGGCTCTTACGATTGGCCCCGCTACTAGTTGTGGGAAAAAAGAAACGAAGAATGCGTAATCTAAAATATTATTAGCTGGCTTCAAGGTTTTTCTGTAGATATCAATTGTGTAGCTCAGTGACTGAAAGGTGAAGAATGAAATCCCAACGGGTAAAAAAATATCTAACGGTTGATAGGGTATTCCTGCGGCATTGCTAAAAATTTCGTGAAGAAAATTAGTGTATTTAAAATAGCCCAGTAATCCAAGGTTAGCAACTAAACTAGCCGCTAAGAGTGCGCTTCGTTTCCAAGGTAAAACGCTTCTATCAATAAACTGAGCAAGCGTAAAATCGATGCAGATTGTACTGAGCAACAATAAAAAATACATTCCACTCGACTTGTAATAGAAGTATAGTGAGAATAGAGTTACAAAAATAAGTTTGGGGCGGTGAGTTTTGCTAAGTAGATTATATAGGATAATGAATCCCAGAAAAAGAAATAGGAAGAACCCGTTATTGAAGATCAGCGGCTCATCGGAGTTATATTGAAATTGATTTATGAGTTTATGGATGTCGATATCGAACATACTCATTGAATCCTTTAATTAACGCTTCATATAAAAGACTGCCATGCAGCTGATACCCGGCTTTGGTAAAGTGAATACCATCAACTTGCAGTAGATTATTTTTCTTCCATAAATCGGCTGAATGACTTCCACCGCCAATGGCATACAAATCCCAGTAGGCGTGATTGTGTTCATCCGCATAGGCGATAAGTTTAGTTCGAATTACTTCAACACCGGGATTTCTGCGGGTTTTCTTTTTATAGAAATCGGCAGGAGTTGTAAATAGAAAGAGTGCACTAGGATTTTTTGTTTTGAGTTGGCTAACGAATGTGTCCAATTGAGTATCAAATTTTGGATCCACATACGGGTAATCCACCGCTTCGTTGGTGCCCAATGAAATAATAATCAAATCGGGTGTCAGTACCTGACTCTGTTCTGCAAAATAAGCGGCTTCGAGATAATGCCTGACTTTGGCACCATTGCCACCCACGGCATGGTAAAGCACGCCTGGCTGACCGTTCTCGAGATTGATTCCGTAAAGTGTAAATTGGTTTTGTGAGGGAGTTGACTTTAAGGTTTGAAATTCGATTTGATTAGTGCTTACTAGTAACTGAATTTTTGAAATGTTAGTGTTTTCAACCGTATAAGGACCTAAGTATGCCAAGTGTTGCCCAGCCGAATCTTTTACCACCACGTTGTAGCTGCTAAAATCTTTTTGGAAGAAAAATGTTATTTTGTTGAAAGCGTATGAAATAGATGCTAGTGGTTTTGTCTTTAGTGTAATCGAAGCATCGGGTTCATTTGTGCGGAGAGTCATCGCGCCAATTCCAATGGGCAAAGATTGATTGACATAGATCATCCGTTTATTTTCCCAAAGGCCTTTTGAAGATGAATTCAACGTGGGTGATTCATTTGTGCGACCAACCCGGCCCGGAAACACCAAGCCCCGCCCCGCATTTCCAAATTCTTGTTGCAAGAGAAGTCGCGTTGTTGAGCTGGCAAAATCTGCTTGTGTGTGCGAATCTCCAATCTGCAAAACATTTACCGCGCTTTGCTTTATTTTTTTGGTTTGATAAAGTTTTTCATAAAAAGTAGAAAGGGCAATGGAGTTATGAATAATATTAGTGTCAGGGATAATAAAGTCATAGGTAGGGGTAACAGAATACGAAACGGTATCCTGTGCAACAGCAGCGCCTGTTATAAGGAGGCAAATGCTAAGGAAGTTGATTCTTCTTTTCATACCGGTTGCGCTCATACAGAATCGCGTCTGCCAATTTCTTGGAAATCTTTTGCCCGCCTTTAAAAGTCAAGTGGGTGAAGTCTTTTGCAGCCAAAGGCGGTGTTGCCGCTACAAATTTAATAATACTATTTTCTCCACCCATGGCTTCGTATAAATCCCAAAAAGCAATTTGAGTTTTTATTGCAATCTCGCGCTGCGTGTTTCGCATCGTAACAATGGCTGGTATAGTTTGGATTTTTCCATCAATGTTACCGGCACGATCACTGATGCCAATTAGCACAATGCCGGCTTCTGGAATTATCTCTTTGATTCGTCTGATAACCTTTACCATTTTTGTTTTGTACCATGAATAATCCATTGAATCCGTTTGGGTAACAATGTTCAATCCGTATTGCAACAGAATCAATTTGTAATCCTGAAACTGATTGAATTGAGAAAGTAGCTCGGGGTCAATGCCATATAAGCCAATCCCCGAATTTCCGCGTAGTGCAAAGTTATCAACGTAAATGCCCGAGCCAGCTTCAAAGCTCGCGCCATACACAATTAGGCTATCTGGATTATTGAATTGAAATTTTACAGATTTAATATTATTACCTTTAATTAAAAGTTGTTGTAAACTATCTGCGATCGTTAAGGCGGAGACAATTTCAATCGTATCATTTAAAGTGTAGGTGAGTTCAGCATTTTTTCTGTTGCTATAAAACAGTCGAATATTGTCAAATCTTCTGGGAACCTGTTTTCTTCCAGGTTTGAAGGTGACTTCGTTTTGATCGAGAGGTACAAAAGCATATCCAGAGATTCCCAACGGGGTGTTTTTATCTTGCTTGCCGACTAACGAATAGGTTTCCCAATTTTCAAATTCGTGTTGAACGGTCGTTCGAAATTGTGGTGCTTCAGAGGTAATGGGTACATACCCAACTCCACGACCGCCAAAAAGTGTTTGCAGCGTATCACGAAAGTTTGCACACAGAATATCACCTTCAATAAACGAGTCGCCAAAGAAAGCAACGCGCAAAGATTTATGTTTTGTATTTCTTAGTGCTTGAAAGAAATTACGAAGTGCATTTTTATCAGGACTAAAATCTTCCAGGCATGTAAACCCTGCAGGGCAGCGATTCACAGGTGCAACGGCTTCCTCTGGTTTAGCCTCTTCAGCAACCATAAAAACGGTGTCCTTTTTTATCAATGTATCGACTGCGAGTTGGAGCGGCACATTTGACTGGATATCTACCAGCAGATTTATTTTCTTAAATGAAATCGTGCCAATCTGAAATGCAGGAAGCAGCGCAGAAACTATCAGCAGGAATATGATCAGCAGAAGCAGCCAAAGGGATTGCGTCAACTGGTTTTTTTGCATGCGCTTTTATTTGTCTATCAAGTATAGGAAGGTTAAATGGGAAAAGAAAGTGCTAAATATAGCCCGCCACTTTATAAGCAATCATTCCCACCCATTCACGGGTCATAGTAGTCCAAATCTGCAATGCTTCAACATGCGGAATGAACAACACATCAGGTGTAAACTTCCGCTTGTGCGATAAGAAATCTGTTGTAAATGTATCCACTGGCCATCCCACTTTTTTAAAACATGCTCGAGATCTGCGCATATGAAAGGCTGAGGTAATCAGCAAACAATCCTGTGGAGAATTTGAATTTAGTAACAGTGACCTCACTGCTTCGGCAGATTCATGCGTGTTGCGCGACTGGTTTTCGATTATAATATCTTCACGCATAACCCCCATTAATAGCAGTGCATCTGCAATTTCATCTGCCTCTTGCCGATTTCGTTCCGACAATGAACCACTTCCGCCAGAGATAAGAATCTTTTTTATTAATCCGTTTTTATACAGCTGAAGGGCGTGAGTAACCCGGTCGGCACCCCGTTGAAAATAAACCCGATCATCGGGTGTCATATTGCCTTTGGTTACGCCAGTGAGCACGATGCCAATTGCATACTCCTTTTTTATTTCCTGAAGCGGTGTGGCTGGCAATTCCCATAGCTTAATAACTTCGTTAGCCAGAAAATCATTTGACATTACCAGCAGCAAGACTAGCGCAATCTTAAGTAAGCGACCGCGCCATTTGGTGTTACGCAAAATCCAGGATAGCAGAAATAGAATAGAAATAATCACCAACGGCATAGTGAGATAATTCAATGTTTTTGAAAGAATGAAAAACATGGTGGGCTACATTCTTTTCGGTAACGGGTTTGAGATATTGCCCAACCCGTCAATTATTTTTCGTAGCACTTCAAAATATAAGGTGAGCACTAATAGAATGGTCATTGACCACACGACACCCAGGTTAAAAAAGAGCGTGTCAATCTTTGCATTTAGGAAGTGCTTCGAGGGCATATAGAATTGGGCATCAAAATCTACCATGTGCTCGGGGTTAGGATCTTTGTAAATAGGAAATATTTTTTGAATTAGTTTTCCATCCTTTTCAATTACACGGTTTGTTTCCATAGTATTTTTAACCAGCTCGCTTATGGATTCATTTTGGCGACTATTTCTGAAATTTTCAAAGTCCTTTTCTTTATCTGCAGAGTTTGTCAATCTGATAATTTTTTTATCTTTTTCCTGATCGGCTCGATTAAAACGATTTCCATAGAATTTTTTCAATGTTGTAAGAAAATTTGTCACCTCATTATAAACAGATGCATCGAAACTATCTACTGTAAACCGATCCATGCTTATAAAATCAGTTTTGGCAACAAAAGCCAATTCTTCCGTGAGCTCATGTTTAAGTAAGTCTAAATCATTCTGTACCTCTTTTTTAATAATAGGATCAGGGTTTTTATAGTTTAGGTTAACAAAGTCCAGCCGGGTTTCAAGTGCTGGTATGTAGTAAATCTTTTTGTAGTCAGCATCCGCCATTATTTTATCGTCTGCATAAAATCCTTGTTCAAAATCGTTGTCTTTAAATTGCGAAACCATACTGGCTTCAAAAGCCCACCGCGATGCCATTATATTTCCAACAAGCGGAACGGTTTCTGCGTTTCCGATTACGGGATTCAACTTATCAAACTTAACTACAACCCCGCTGAGTATTAATTGTGGAATTAAAAGAATGGGAATAAGAATATAAATGGTTACTGCCGAATTAAAGGCGGAAGAAATATTGAGGCCCAGAAGATTGGCAAAACAAGAAGTTGAAAATAAAATTCCCCAATAGATTAGGTACATACCTTTTATTTCGAGGATCGAATTTCCAACCAAAACAAATAGAGCAGTTTGAATAAGGGAAATCATAAACAAGATCCCAATCTTGGAAAGGATATAGCTACTTCGATTAAGATGTAAGAATTTTTCGCGTTTTAAAATTTTTCTATCGCGAATGATTTCCTCAGCACTCACCGTAAGCCCCATAAACAAGGCTACAATTACACTCATAAAGAGATACGCGGGCATATTCAGATTTTTACTGAAAATATATTCGGCATTGAATGGGTCATCTGGATTATAATAGCGGACTATGAAAGCGAGAATGAAAGCAAGGAGTGGTGCTTCGAGTAAGTTAATTAATAGGTATTGAGTGTTATTTAGTTTGGCGAGCAAATCGCGCATACCAAATAACCGAATCTGGCTGAACCAGGTTGGGATTCGTAGCGTTGAGTGCGGGACATCTTTAGAAGTTCCTACGGTCGTAAGAGTTATTTTCTCTTTATACTGACTATTCCATTGCTCGGGCGAAAATTTTCTTTCATCAGTGAAATTTCCAAACTCATTAATGACCTTGGTTTCAATAATGTTAAAGATTTGTTCAGGGTTTACATTTCCACACGAGTAACATTCGCCCTGCTCACTATTTACTAAGTTTATGTTTCGCTTAAAGTAGGTGAGTGCATCAACCGGGTTTCCATAATAGATTTGATAACCACCTGTATCTAGAATTATTAACTTGTCAAACATCTTGAAGATATCCGATGATGGTTGATGGATAACGGCAAATACCAATTTTCCTTTTAAGGATAATTCTTTCAGCAGATCGATGATATTTTCTGAATCGCGTGAGGATAAACCTGATGTAGGTTCATCGACAAATAAAACAGCCGGCTCACGCAGTAGTTCGAGGCCTATGTTTAAACGCTTGCGCTGACCACCGCTGATCGTTTTGTGAAGGGGTGAACCAACCTTTAAGTGTTTAGTTTCCGTAAGTCCAAGATCGCTTAAAGTTTTTAGAACTAATTCTGCAATTTCCTTTTCGCTTAAGTGACTAAAGCAAAGTTTAGCTGCAAAGTAGAGGTTCTGATATACGGTTAAATCTTCAATCAGTAAATCATCTTGTGGAACAAAACCGATAACGCCTTCAATCTTCTGCGGCTCTTTATAGATGTCTACACCGTTAATAAGAACCTGGCCTTTCGAAGGTTTTTCAGTTCCATTAAGCACGTGCAATAGGGTAGACTTACCAGCACCGCTGGCACCCATTAAGGCTACAAGATTTCCTGACTCCTCAGCTACGTTTACCTCGCGCAAACCAAGACCCCCATTTTTAAATTGATATGAAATTTCCTTTGCTTCAAAACTTGTGCGGCCTACTTTATTCAATTTTTTGAATTGGGCCAGTATTTCACCGTAGTAAACAGGGTCGGTAGTTTCCCAACGCAATGTGCTGCCGGTAGCCAACACATTGATGCTCTTAGATTTTTGAGGAACACCATTTAAGTAAACATCACTGTTGCCAATGTATTTAAAGAAAAAGGTGTCCGTGCTTTGAAGGTAAAGGATAGAAATAAATCCATTTAAGTCTTCGCGGAAAATATGTTTGCAGGGCGCAGGGGTGTTTGATTGTGAATCTACAATCAAAATGTCTTCACTATTAGTATAGGTTCTTTCCTTTGCAAGCACATATTTCTTAATCAGCTCAAGATCGCTGATTTGTATATTGAGCGCATCACTAATCTGAAGGGCCAGTGCTTGCTCGCGATCAGAGATGGCGCCATCGGCAAGAATCACACTCATTAGCTCAAGTACGATTACCATTTTTTGCTTTTGGGCAACCTCGATGTTTATTGAGCGGCAGATTTCTGTGATCGTATCTTTTTCCTGAGTCAGGCTGAGTTTGTCGCTCATCTCTACCGCATAGGTATCAAAAAGTTGTAAATGATTTTCTGTTGCGCGCTGACTTAAATGATCGGATAAAAAAACTTTAATGTGCTCACGTTCCTGTTTGGTAATATGATCCTCTTTGGCAACCAGCGCAAAGAGTCTCATGATGGCGTTTAATACTGGCTCGCTCATAACTTAGTTCGGTTTATTTAAAGTTAAGAAAGAATGATTTTTCAAAACAAAAAAGGATTAACCATCGGCTAATCCTTCTTACAAGGGGTTTATTAAAACTTATTCAACAATGGATTTCCTCATTTTTTCAACCACTTTGGTAATTTCAACAAGGTTTTTGTCGGTCAACACCAAATCAGATCTGTTGTTTTTGATTTGTTCGTCAATGTTTAATGCCCGATAGCTTTCCTGAAGCGCTGTCAAATCAGCAGTTAATGTTGCCACGGGTTCTGCTTGGTCAATGGTTGAAAGCATCTTAGCTAATTCGTCTACCGACTTTTCCTGTTGAAGAATAACGCGCATCAACGGTGTAAGCACCAGGTTGCGCGAGTCTTCAGGTAAAAGATCTTTTGGATAAGATTTAATCAAGCCTGTTGAAATATAAAGTCCTTCAACAAAACTTCCGGTAAGGAGAAGGGCAGCTAATTTATTGCGGCTGTCATCTTTTAAGTATTTTTCGCTTCCTTGAACGGCACTGTTCAAAATTTTAGCAAGTGAGTCTTTATTGGAAATGTTGTTTTCAAAGCGCTGCAACACATCCATATCGAAAGCGCCAATTACATTTAGATTATCAGCCAGTTTTTTTGCGGAATTCAAGTAGTTAATTGCTTCCTGAGTTTTGTCGTATGAGCTTAAATAACCAATGTCGGCAGTATAAATACCTAAGTTAAGGGCAGCTTTATCATTGCGGCTGCTATACTGATCAACTTTATTTCTATCGTTAAGCAAACTTTGGTTGAACTCTGCGCCCGTTTGCTGAAGCAAATAGGGTATTTCGGAAGGTGAAGGAATGTTATAAATAACATCTTCAATTTGTTCTTTTAAGGATTCTCCGGCTTCATCAAAATCTTCAGCATTTTGGCTAGAATCTTCTTTAGGACCCCCGCAGGACCAAAGGCCAACAAGGGCTAGCAAAGCAAATAAAAGGGGTGTAAGACGAGTAAATTTCATGGGCTTTTTGGTTTAGCCTCCAATTTTAGCACATTTTTCCTATTCGCTGAAACAGTTCGACCTTTATTTTAGATAGAATTTTCAAAAGATTAAGAATGTTAAACATAATTACCGAAATTCCAGTTTAAGACACGATCGTGAAAGATTTCCCTGTTCAGACCGCCTTTATAATAGATGATAGCGAAGTCGACTTGTTTGTTCAAAAGAAATTTATTGAAATGCAGCAGTTTGCCGGTGAGGTCGTCACATTTAGCTCGCCAACTCAAGCGTTGGAAGTATTGGGTTCCCATTCCCATAAGGATGCTGGGGGCTTGGTGTTTTTAGACCTTAATATGCCCCTGATTAATGGGTTTGAATTTCTAGATAAGGCTCGCGAAAAGTCTAGTGGGATTTTCAATCGAATGAAAGTGGTTATTTTAACCAGTTCGAACAGTAGAGCCGATCAGGATCGAGCCATGTCTTTCAAAAATGTTATCACATTTATTTCTAAGCCCTTAACTATTCAAAGTTTAGATCGCTTGAAGGGATTGGTTGCTGAAGGTGATCCTACTGCTTAGACAATAGCTGCACACTCATTTTCTTTAATAATTCCAGATCGATAATAGGAGTGTCAATTTCTTTGGCTTCCTCATCCCATCTTCTCAACAAAATGCTGGATTCAAAGAAAGGGTCTTTCTCAAACCCATTGGCTTCGGCTTCACTCATAATTCCGCCCTGAAAATTTAGGGTTTGTTTGCTTGCCTCCGATAATTTTTCGAAATATTCCGGGTATTTATAAGTAAGATATCGTTTAGCTTTCACATGGTTTTCCACCAATTGGGCAAGTCGCTCAGAAAATCCACGACTTCTTAAATAATCGGCTCCAATTTCTTCATGGCTTTTAATTCCAAACGATTCCATTTTCAAAGTCGGATTATCCTGAACACAAATGTGACCTATATCATGGAAGAATGCTGCTAACACAACCTCATCATCCGAGTTGGATTGAATAGCCAATTCAGCAGCTTGCGACATGTGTTCAATTTGAGACACAGGCTCGCCTATATAATCTTCAGCGCCAAATTTTTCATAGAGGTGAAAAATCTCATCAGTAACCTCTTCCGCATGGGTTCTCATATCTTGATATTTTATTCGGCCTACCGTTTTATATCTAAAAATACGTTGTCCAACCAAATACTCAGGTTTATATTTTATTATCAAATAATTAATAATCCAGGCCACGATTTTTTTTTCGTGGGTTATAAGTTATCATTACAAACTTCTAAAATTTATACAAGTGACTTATGGAAATTGACCTAGTGGTATTTGATCTGGCTGGCACCACCGTAAACGATAATCAGGATGTTCATAAAGTTCTTCAGGCGGCTCTTAAAAAAAACGGCATTTCCATTTCTTTGGCTGAAGCAAACGCAGTGATGGGAATTCCGAAGCCAGTAGCTATAAAACAATTGCTTGAAAGAAAAAGCTATCCGTCTATTAATGACAAATTCATTGGTGAGATTCATACAGATTTTGTATCACACATGATTTCTTTTTATGAAACCGATTCAAGCGTAGGCGAAAAGGTAGGCGTAAGCGAAACATTTGCCACATTGAAGGCAAATGGAATTAAAGTAGTGGTTGACACTGGATTTGATCGGCAAATTGTAACTCCCTTGCTAAAACGTTTGGGTTGGAAAGAGAATAATTTAATTGATGACAGCGTAACCAGCGATGAAGTGAAACAGGGTCGCCCGTTTCCGGATATGATTTTTGAAGCAATGAAGCGCGTAGGTGTGCCAGACGTTTCGCGTGTTGCAAAAGTGGGTGACACCGCCTCAGATTTGCACGAAGGTACCAGCGCGGGGTGTAAATACGTGATCGGGATAACGACCGGTGCTTTTTCAAGAGAAGATCTTGTTAAGGAACCTCACACGCATTTGATCAAGCGTGTTTCAGAGCTACTGCCTATTCTCGGGATAGAAAAAAAAGGTAGCTAATACTTTTCTTTATGTTTCTATAATATTACCTTCATGTTAACTAACTGTTAACATGAATTGAAATTACTTTATTTACCGGCTTTTTTAATCAGTGTTCTTACTGTTAAGGGGCAAACAGATAATTGGAGAACTGGGTCTGTTGTACTGCGAAATGATCAGGTTTTAACAGGCGATATCCTGTTACATTTAGATTTTAATACGGTGGTGTTAAAAAGCCACGATCAGCTTAGTGTGCTTAATACTCAAAAGGTACGTTCATTTCGTTTTTACGATCCTGCGGTAGATGTAAACCGTCAGTTTTTAACCGTTAGAAATAAAGACGAAAAGGAGTCGGCATTTTATGAGTTAGTGGTGCAAGGTGAGTTTAAATTGGTGAGAAGGCTCGAACGACATCATGACATAAATCCTGACGACCGAAACGATTTTAAATATTTCATTATGGACAATCAGAATCTTACTCCACTGCGTAAATTCAAAAAAAATATTTTACCCATGCTGATTACTTCAGTACCACAATTAAAAGATTGGATTGATAAGGAGCATCTTAATCTTAATGAAGGGAAATCCGCAGTACTTATTATTAAAGAGTATAACAATCTGGTCAGGTCAGCAAATCTGCTGGCTTCGAATTGACAACAGAGCTTTTCCATTCCCTGTGTTTGTAATGGAAATAAATCATCGATCCGCCTATCAACAGAGTTCCGGCTACCGACATAAAGTAGCCGCCTGCTAAAAAGAAATTGAGCCAGGTAATCTCTGTGTAGCTAAACTCCTTAAAAAAGAGTACCCCTATACTACCCAAATACCCAAATGAATCTGCGAGATACATTAAGAATCCTACCGTGCCAACATATTTAAATGCGGCAAGTAGCCGATCGAAGAAAATACTATTGAAGGGTATATAACCCAAGTACAATCCTACACCTACCAAGGTCATCCAGGTTTGTGGGCTTAGCAAATGTTGTTCAAAAAAATAATTTGCCACCCCAATCATCAACATGCCAAAACCAATGATGATATGATTAACCATAAGAGCCAGCTTGTTGTTTTTAATAAGCATCAAACTTCCCATACAAATCAGCACGATAATAGAAACCGGAATTTCGGTTGACGTATAAATGGAAGGATCGTTACCCATGCCGAGTGATGTCCAAATCTCTGCCGAAAAGTTATCTCTGAATTCCCGAAATGTGGTGAGTAAGACATAGGCAAGAATGAAAAGAATAATACCTGGCAAAAATGTTTTTGTAAAAAGTTTGCGCTCCCCGCTGTTCATAGGTAATCGTTTGGTTCGCAACTGTTCATCTAATAAAGTTGGTGGTGGAACTTTGTCTAACAAGAATTGGAATAGAAGCAAGGGAATAACTGCCAAACACGAAACCACAAACGGCATCCAATATTCAGACGTGCCCCAATCGCGCATCACATACGCCCCAATGGAGCGGCACAACCCGGCCGAAAAAATAAAACTCACTGCGAGTGATGCGCCTAATACTTCAGTCATGCGCCTGCCTTCAAGATATCCGAATACCATTCCCCAGACTAGACCCAATGGCAATCCATTTGTAAAGAGAAATATTAAATTATATGGAGCGGGAACTAAGGCAAAGAATAACCACGACACTCCAGCAATTCCTGCCATTAACAAAATTCCAAAAGCTCTTGAATGCGCCTTAAGTTCTGAGATTACTTTTATTCCAATGAACTTCGCCAATGCATAGCCCACAACCTGAAATGTTACCATCCAAACTTTGTAGCTAATGCCTCCAAAAGCAAGGCCATCGAATGTCGCAGCCGCAAAGGTTTTTCTAAATGCATAGATACACGTATAAAGACAAAAGGCTGATAGGGCTGTATAGATGGTAAACCAAACGCCATTGGTTTGCGAAAGCCAGCTTGTGATTTTAGAGTTTTTAACTTTCAAGTTGTATTCCGTTTTGGCTAAAGTTAACTTCTTTCCATTGGCCTTGAGTAAGAATACTTATTTTTTTAAAACCAATGTTAGCAAGTAGTTGGGCCGTTGACTCAAACTCACTAATCAAATGCTGGGGATGATGTGCATCTGAACTTAGCGTGATTGGAATACCAGATTCCTTAACTAGTTCAAGAATCCACGGACTTGGGTACGTGGTGGCCGATTTTTTTTGATAGATGCCGCGGGTGTTTACTTCTACTACGATATTGGTTTGTTTAATCGCGGCTATTGTTTCTTTAATTTCATTACGGTACCAGGTTTCGCTTTCGCTGAAAAATTTAGAATCTGTATTTTGAATTTTCATTTTATCCAAATGACCAAGAATAGTGGGTGGTGCTTCGCGAATCATTTCGCGCGTCAATTCAAAGTACCGGCCCCAGGCCTTTTGTGGATTATTATTAAAGATTGAATCGAGTCCTTGAAGAAAGAGAGAATGGAGTCCATCAATTTCCCAGGGAACTCCATTAATAAAGGAATCAACAAAGTGAATTGACCCAACTGTGTAATCAAAATTTTTAAAATCGGTAGGTGCAATAGCCCCGGGAATATAATCAACTTCCAGTCCTGCATATATTTCAGTAGATTTTACTATTTCCTTTAGTTGTTGAATCTGGTTAAGATAGTCCGATAACAATTCGCTTTTCATTGCCCACGAGGTAGAAAAGGGAAGCGGTGCATGCGAAGAAAAACCAAGGCTTATGGTTTTGCCAACCCCTATAAAATCCTGAAAAGAACCTTTTCCATCACAATAAGAAGTATGCGTATGAAAGTTGGTCCACATTGCAGTGCCAATATAAACTAGTTCTTGAAAATCTTATCAATGCTTTTTTTGGAGTACCCAGCTGATGAGGTCATACCTTTTCCACCAATAGCGGTTCTTATGTGTATTTTTTTATCAAGATCAATCTCTACAATATCTTTTTCAGCATGCTGCGAATAATATCCAGCCCAACTGGTAGCTATTTTTAATTCGCCCATGTTTACAATTCTTGCAGCTTCTTTTAGCATCAAATCATTAATATGCTGATTAAGTTCGAACCCAAGCTTTTCAATTTCACCTGCCGGTGCATACTCATGCGAGTCGCCAAGTATAATTGATCCATCAATTGCCTTCTTGAAAAGAATGTGGATTCCCCATTTTGTTAATTCCTGAAGTTCGGGTGGCGTCTCAATTTTTGAATAAGAAGGACACTCTTTAAAAGATTCATACCTCCTTATGGTAAGGCCCGTTAAAATATTTCCATCCAATCCGGCTTCAGGATATGGAATAGTTTTCAACATGTGGAGTTTACTTACCACTATACCACTTGCCCGAAATAATTCCGGATATAGAAATTCAAACTCGCTGCCATTGCAGATGATAGCATCATCACATGTAAATGTCTCGTTTTTGTTGGTTGTTAGGTTGACCTTACCATTTTTAACCGCACACCCAACAACAGCTGTTTGAGTGTAATACCTGAGCGATGGAAATTTTCGCGTAATGTAAAAGAGGAGTTTGTAAATTAATGTATTCGGTTCGGCACTCAGCTCTTGCGGGAAATGAAGCCCTTCGCGGCAATACGATGATGAAAGGGCGGGCCATTTTTGTAAACATTGCGATTGTGTTATTAAAGTGGATTCATAGTTCTTTTCATCCATCTGCTGCTTAAGCTCATGAATCAATTGTTGCTCATCGGCATTGGAAGCAATGTAAACACTTCCATTTTGACGAATAGAAATATCATATTCGGATTGGATTTTTTTAAAGAGTTGTGAGCTGTATAAACCATAGTTGAACCAAGCACCCGCCATACCTGATGGAACAATCTGTCCGAAATTTCGAACCGTTGCCTGCACGGGAAAGGGATCTTTTTCGATAAGTAAAACTTTTTTTCCTAGTTCGGCAGCGTGATAAGCATGAAAGGTTCCTAGTATTCCAGCGCCAACAACAACAACATCAAAATGATTTGAATTCATATAACTTAATTGATCGCAAAATGAAGATTTTATTATTTATTACAAGTAGGTTACTCTTTATTTTGCTGTTAAGAAGTAAAGTACCAAAATCGTAACTTTCTTTCTAAACTTATTTACCGGATTGTGTGGCTTTGAAGCATCAAAGTAAATCGAGTCACCTTCTTCCAGTAAAATTTCTTCGCCATCAATATAGTAGTGACATTTTCCAGACAATATGTATTTGAATTCGAATCCATCGGTTTGAGTCGGCTGACTTTTAGCTCCGGGGTTTACGGTTAATAATACCACCTCGAGCATGCTACTTAATATCGATTGACTTAAAATGAATTTATAATCAAAGCCTGGTCGGTCTTCTTTCTGCAGTGCCTGATAATTTTCGTACTTGCAGTGAATGTAATTTTTGCCATTCAGAATAGCCAGATTGTCGAAAAAATCTTTGGCAGTAACCTCCAATCCTTTTATTATTTTAAGCAGTACGGGCAGCGAGGGAATCGTCCTTGAGTTTTCAATTTTAGATAACAGCCCTTTTGTTACAAGCGACCGCTCACTCAAAATTTGCAAGGTCAATCCTCTTTCTTTTCGTAGCGACTTGATTCTTTTGCCGATATGGCCTGTTAGTTCATCGTCCATAGTATTTTTTGTTTCCTATTTGTAAACTTTTCCCTTCAGTTGAAAGGTCTTGGAGCATCCTTAACATAGCCTTAACAGCATCCTTCGATGTAGTTGATGTTTTTGCGTGTTTCCTAATTGTCAATTTATCCCGGCATTACCCATTTGGCTAAAAGGCTCATTTTTATCAGCCGAATCAGTGACCTCTTACAACAGTTTACATCAATCCTGTTTTTTTGGCGATTCTTTTTCGAGGAAGGCAATTAGAAAAACCTGTTTTCAATTTTTTTAAACGAACAATATTTTGATAAAATGATTTATCGCAAAATTTTATTTTATATTTTAATAAACTTCGTTTTAGTTTTTGTATTTAATCACCTGTATTGGGTTATTATTTAACCTGAAGTTAACAATATGAGAAAAATTGTTGTCGACTTTTGATGCGCAACCAACCAATAATTTTATGAAACAACTTCTACCCCTTGTAAAGAGAAGAAACTCAGCAAAGCTATTTAGATCTGCTTTGCTGTTGATGGCGGGGCTATTTGCAACTCAGTTTGCCATGGCTCAGATTCAGGTATCCGGTAAAATAATTTCCGGAGAAGATCAAAGTCCGATACCGGGAGTAAACATTCTGGTAAAGGGAAGCACAAACGGAACAATTACGGATGTAAACGGGACGTATTTAATCACCGTAGGGTCGGGATATGATGTTCTTATTTATTCTTTCGTAGGGTTTAAAAGTCAGGAAGTTTCAATTAATGATCGAACTTCTATTGACCTAACAATGGCCAGCGATGCCACTGAGCTTTCTGAGATTGTGGTTACAGCGTTGGGTATACAAAAAGATAAATCAAAAATTGGCTATGCAACCCAAGAGGTAAAGGGAAGTCAGCTAATTAAAGCTCGCGAGCCCAACGCCATAAATTCATTGGTGGGTAAAGTGGCAGGATTATCCGTAGGTTCTTCGGGCGAGATGATTGGTGCTCCGGCAATTTCATTACGAGGCCGTAGCAATGTACTCTATGTAGTAGATGGAAATCCTATCAATTCTGACACCTGGAATATCAGCCCTGATGACATTGAATCTTATACCGTATTAAAAGGTCCTTCTGCCTCTGCACTTTATGGTACCCGGGGAGTAAATGGAGCGATTATTATAACTACCAAGAAGGGTTCTGAGGATCAGCGTGGATTTAGTATTGACTTCAATTCTTCCACTATGTGGGACAATACATTCCTAACCATCCCAAAAGTTCAGGATGAGTATGGCCCTGGCGACCATGGCCGGTACGCATTTGGCGATGGTAAAGGTAGTGGCTTATATGATTCAGATTATGATATCTGGGGACCTCGTTTTGATGGACAGCTAATTCCGCAGTATGATGGAGTAGTTGATCCTAATAATACTTATACCACTACCTTCCCAAGCGGAACTACGTTTACAGGAAACATAATACCTACACCGTGGGTGGCTCGCGGAAAAGATAACCTCGAGAATTTCTTAAATGCTGGCGTGCTTTCAACGAACAACATTGCCGTATCTGCCAGTGGCGAAAAATATGATTTGAGGTTTTCTTATACCCACGGCTATCAAAAAGGACAGGTGCCAAATTCTGGATTAAACAGCGACAACTTTAATGTTACTACGGGATTGGACTTTTCAGATAGACTTCGTTTTGAGTCAAACATAAATTATAATCGCCAATACAGCGACAACTTTCCCGATGTTCAATACGGTCCTAATAGCATGATCTATAACATTACCATTTGGGGAGCTGCCGATTGGGATATTAATGATATGAGAAACTACTGGCAGAAAGGAAAAGAAGGGGTTCAACAAATCTACGCGGATTATACCCGGTATAATAACCCATACTTCTTGACCTATGAGTGGCTGCGTGGCCACCAAAAAACAGACATTTATGGATACATGTCGTTAAACTATAAGATAACGGATTATCTGCAAGTGTTAGGAAGAACCAGTGTTAGCACGTATGATCTTTTCAGAAGTGAAAAATTTCCTTACTCGGCAACCGTGTATGGTCGCGAACAGGCCAAAGGGGATTATCGGGAGGATTATAGAAATCTTTTCGATAGTAATACCGATTTGTTAGTGACGTTCAATAAAGATCTAACAACTGACATGAATTTAACGGCCTCATTGGGTGGCAACATTCGCGCATTCGATTATCGTTCTAGCTACATCACCACCGATTATTTAAATGTTCCGGCCTCTTCGCTTACTCCGGGAGCCTATACTTTTGATAATTCGCTCAATCCAATAAAAGCGTATAATTATCGCGCCCCTATGGCTGTGTATAGTTACTACTATACGCTTGATTTTTCATTGCGCGATTGGTTAACACTCTCTACCACGGGTCGGGTAGATAACAACTCAACACTATATCCAACGGAAACGAAGTATTTCTTCCCTTCGGCCTCGGTGAGTGTCGTATTATCTGAAGCTTTGAAGTTGCCGGCCGCTATATCCCTGCTTAAACTAAGAGGTGCTTACGCGAGAGTAGGTGAGGGCTTTACTACACCAACTATTGGAGCAACTCCAAATGCACCCTATCCTTTGGATTATGGATCCTCTTATAGAACACCTTACGGTGGACCTACGTATGGAAACCAAGCGGTTTATAGTACGCCTCTTGTTTATAACAACCAGCCTGGTGCTTACTATCCGAATACACTAACGAATTCTAAGCTGGAGCCTTACTTCACATCAGCTACTGAAATAGGTTTGGACGCACGATTTCTCAATAACCGAATAGGCTTGGATGTTACTTACTTTAATAACATCGATGGCCCACAAATTTCCAATCAGCCTCTTTCTTCAACTACAGGATATACGGGTTTTATTGCTAACGGTGCAAAAACACAGCGTACCGGTTTAGAAGTCGTGCTAACAGCCAAGCCATTGGAGAATCCGGATGGCTTGAACTGGAACATATTGTTTAACTACGGCTCTTTTAAAGAAACCTTAAAAGAGTTGCCGGGCAATGCCGACCGTTTAGGATTTATTAAAATAGGTGATCGCGTAGATGCCTACTATGCCGGTGCATTCTATAAAACTCAGGATGGCCAATTGATCAATGATGCCAGTGGTCGCCCAATTCGCACCGCAGTTTCGCAATTCCTTGGCAATACTAACCCAGACTGGTCATGGGGTATTACGAATAGGATCAACTACAAAAACTGGGGTTTAGTGTTTCAATTTGATGGTCGTGTAGGCGGTATTCTTGTCGATTACATTCAACGTCAGACCTTCCGTGGTGGTCGTCATATCGAAACAGTTCAAGGAGCCATGGGAGTGGCAAGAGCACAAGATGCTTTGGGTGTGAAATCGTATAAAGGTGAAGGTGTGGTAGTATCAAATGGGGCTGCTATAGAGTATGATCCGATTACAGGCGCAATCACAAACTACGATGAATTGCAATTTGCACCTAATACTACAGCCACATTCCTGCAAGACTATATTAGCCGCTACTACCAGGCAGAGGAGTTCAATGTGATCAGTCGTTCGTATGCAAAACTTAGAGAAGTTACCCTTACTTATAATTTGCCATCCGCGCTACTAGAGCGGTCGTTTATTCGAAAAGCTTCTTTCTCCATAGTAGGAAGAAACCTGCTGTATTTTGCTGAGAAGAAAGACGTAGATATCGACCAGTTCGTTGCGCCCGATGCTTATTCTTCTCTGCAGTCGCCAACTTTAAGACGTTATGGATTTAATGTGAATATTACTTTTTAACTAAAAATTATGAAGAAGACAACTCAATATATAACGCTTGCGATTGCCATGATGGTATCGTTTAACTGTCAGGATTTTGCAGAAATCGGTTTGAACGAAAACCGGCCTGCATCCGTACCGCCATCACTTGTGCTGCGGGGAATACTCAGTGATCTTAATGAAGAACCGTGGTCATTGGAGCATCGCCAAAATCAGTTTTGGTCGTGCAACTACAACTATTATGGCACCAATGAGTATTGGACTAACGCCTCTCTCAGCTATCTGACGCTGAAGAATGTAATTAAAATGGAAGAAGAAGCTGCTAAGTCAAGTGCGGATCTAAATCCATATTCAGCCTTGGGTAAATATTTCAAAGCGGTATTTTATGTGCGAATGACTCAACGCGTGGGCGATGTTCCACTTTCTGAAGCATTGAAAGGATTGGAAGTAAAGGAACCTACCTATGATTCCCAAAAAGAGGTATATGTACAGGTATTGAATTGGTTAGATGAGGCCAATGCCGATTTGAAGCAATTAATTGCTGCTAACGATCTCTCTTTACAAGGTGATTTTTATTTCAACAACGATTTGTCAAAGTGGAGAAAAGCCGTGAATACCCTTAAACTTAGAGTGCTGATAAGTTTAAGTAAACACGATACGGATGCGGAGTTAAGTGTGAAGCAGCGTTTTGCCGCAGTTATTAGCAATCCATCGGAGTTTCCGGTAATGACCAGCAATAGCGATAACATGAATTATGTGTACAATGGTTCTACGCAAATCTATCCAACCTTTCCGGGTAATCGTGGTTTCGATAAGGGTCGTTACAACCTGACAGAAACTCATGTGAAGGGACTAACTGATCTCAACGATCCACGCATTTTTGTTGCGGCCAATCCTGCTAAAGCAAAAATTACTGCCGGTGTTCCTGCCAATAGCTTTACTGCTTATGTAGGTGCTCCTGCAGGTGAGAGTCTGGATGATATGACCGTAAAGGCTGGTGACGGAGTGTACTCTTTTATAAACCAAAAGCGTTATTATACTACGTTAACCGGACCCGAGCCGGGAGTTCAATTGGCCTATTGGGAATTATGTTTCACAGTAGCGGAAGCAATAAACCGTGGTTGGGTAACGGGTGATGCGAAAACCTATTATGAAAATGGAATTAAAGCCTCTATGTCTTTCTATGGAATTGAAGATGGAACGCAAATTCCAATTTATGAACAAGATGAAGATAATCAGATTGGAACATTCGCAGCATCTATTACAAATTATCTTGCCCAGGGTTCTGTTGCCTATGCTGGAAACAATGCTACCGGCTTGAATCAGATTCTCAATCAAAAGTATTTGGCTTTCTTTCAAAACTCTGGCCAAGAGGCTTACTTTAATTATCGTAGAACTGGAGTTCCAGTATTCCATGCCGGGCCGGGCACCGGCAACAGTAATGTTATACCAAAACGTTGGTTATACCCAACTGCTGAAACGTTTTACAATGAGTCAAATTTGAAAGCGTCCCTACAAAGTCAATTTGGTTCAGCCGTTGATGATGTTGATAACGAACTTTGGATTAATAAATAACAAGCGGGTTTAATTGTTTTAATTTCCGGGGTCGCAAGGCCTCGGATTTTTTAAACCGATCTTGATTTTGAATTATTTTAATTGTTCTAGGAAGTTAAAATTGATTTTACTCTCAATTGCCGGCACTAAGACTCGGTGCCATTCTTAACATAGCCTTAACAGCATCCTTCGATGTAGTTGATGTTTTTGCGTGTTTCTTAATTGTCAATTTATCCCAGCATTACCCATTTGGCTAAAAGGCTCACTTCTATTAACCGATCAATAACCTCTCACTAAAGTTTACATCAATCCAGTTGTCAACATTTGTTGCGTAACCAACCAACTAAAAATTTTATGAAACAACTTCTACTCCTTGTAAAGAGAAGAAACTCAGCAAAGCTATTTAGATCTGCTTTGCTGTTGATGGCGGGGCTATTTGCAACTCAGTTCGCCATGGCCCAGATTCAGGTCTCCGGTAAAATAATTTCCGGAGAAGATCAAAGTCCGATACCCGGGGTAAACATTCTGGTAAAGGGAAGCACAAACGGAACAATTACGGATGTAAACGGGACGTATTTAATCACCGTAGGGTCGGGATCTGATGTTCTTATTTATTCTTTCGTAGGGTTTAAAAGTCAGGAAGTTTCAATCAATGACCGAGCTTCTATTGACGTAACAATGGCCAGCGATGCCACTGAGCTTGCTGAGATTGTGGTTACCGCACTAGGTATTGAAAAAGATAAGAAGGCGTTGGGATATGCAGTGCAAAGTGTTTCAGGCGAAAATCTTACCACAGCGCGCGAAACCAATGTAGTAAATCAGTTAGCAGGAAAAATAGCAGGTGTTACCGTTGTGGGAAGTCCATCGGGTATTGGTGGTTCGGCACGTGTCACGATACGTGGTGAAAGATCTGTGGATTTAAATAAGAATCAACCCCTGTATGTTATTGATGGAGTACCTATTTCAAATGGAATAACTGGAGCTTCGGGTAGGGGAAATCTTGAAGTTGATTTTGGTAATGGTGCCAGTTTTGTAAACTCCGATGATATTGAGTCGCTTACTGTATTAAAAGGTGCTGCAGCTGCGGCTCTCTATGGTTCACGCGCTGCCAATGGTGTTATCGTAATTAAAACCAAGTCAGGCAAAGGCTCAAAAGGTTTAGGCGTTGAGATAAATTCTAACACAACTTTTGAGTCAGTACTACGATTGCCTGATTTTCAAAATGTGTATGGACAGGGGAATGGCAATGGTGGTGATTTTGCATTTGTGAACGGTGGTGGCGCTGGATTGACTGATGGGGTTGACGAAAGCTGGGGACCAGCCTTTACTGGTCAATCATATCCTCAGTTCAACTCGCCCAGAACATTAAATGGACAACCTATTCCATTTCGTGGCGGAGATTTAAACGCCCCTGCCGGAAGTGTAATTACACCAACCCCTTGGTTAAGCGATCCGAACGGAGTAGAAAACTTTTTTCAAACGGGCAGAACATTGACCAACAACGTAGCGCTGTTGGGTAGCAATAAACAAGGTGATTTCAGATTGTCATATACTAGTTTAGATCAAACCGGAACGGTGCCTAATACCGACCTGCGCAGAAATACTGTGTCGTTTGGTGGTGGCTATAATTTAAGTGATAAATTTTCTGCGCGAGCATTTGTGAGCTATATAAAAAGCGAAAGCGATAACCGGCCATCGATTAGCTATGGTACCGAAAACATCATGTATTTATTTAATTGCTGGCTGCCTCGCTCAGTAAATGTTGCCGACCTTCAAAATTATTGGATGCCGGGGCTGGAGGGAAGAAGGCAATATAATTTTAACTATAACTATCACGACAATCCATACTTTACAATGTTTGAGAATACCAACGGGCAATATGTTGATCGTATGATTGGCAATGTTTCGTTAAAGTATGATTTTACAAGTTGGTTGAGCCTTCAATTGCGCACGGCATCTGACTTTGCCAGCGAACGCAGGCAATACCGCAGAGCGTTTAGCACCCAGCGGTTTCCGTTTGGTCAATATCGCGAAGCGAAAATTGTTACTGAGGAACGTAACTCTGATTTCTTGTTAACATTTAATAAGGAAATTGTGCCTTCGATGTTCACGCTTACTGCTTCATTAGGCGGAAACCAACTCCGTCAGAGATCAGAGTTTTTAGAAGTTAATGCGCCTCAATTAAATATTCCGGAAATCTACAGTCTTACAAATTTTAGAGCGCCCTTGCAGTCTTCACAGTCGGACGTTCAGAAAAGAATCAACAGTCTTTACACGTCAGTTCAGCTAGGCTATAAGAATATTTTATTTTTAGATTTATCGGCTCGTAATGATTGGTCAAGTGCGCTTACCCTGCCTCAAGAATTAAAGGATGCGGGTATTGGTTCACAGGATAATTCTTACTTCTATTCTTCGGCAGCCTTGAGTGCGGTGGTATCTGATATGTTTGAAGCGCCCGAGTTTCTTTCATTTGCAAAAGTAAGGGCAAGCGTTGCGCAAGTAGGAAACGATACAGACGCTTTCACATTTACGCAGTCTTTTAATCCCGGTGATCCGTTTGGAAACTCGCAAGTTTATGGCGAGACTGACCGTTTAGCAAACTTTAGTTTGAAGCCAGAAATTAGTACCTCTTACGAGGCTGGTGTTGACTTAAAGTTTTTTGGAAATAGAGTAGGATTGGATGTAACTTATTATCATACGATTACAACAAATCAGATCCTCAATATTCCGCTTTCCATAACAAGTGGCTATAACAGCCGAGCCATCAATGCGGGTGAAATTAAAAATTATGGTGTGGAGTTAATGTTAAATACAATCCCTGTAAAGTTGGCAGGTGGCTTTCAATGGAATTTAGACATCAACTATTCAAGCAACAGAAGCGAAGTAGTGTCATTGTCCGATGGCCTTACCAACTTTGTGATGGCTAGCAGACGAGTAAGTATTGAAGCCCGGGTTGGAGAGCGTATGGGCGATATGTATGGAATTGCATTTGCTCGAGTTCAAAATACGGATGCAAGTAAGCCTTACTATAGTGCAAATGGACAGTTTGTAGGTGAAATGGTTTTCGATAGCCAGGGTCGCCCTGTTCGCACAACTTCTCGAATCAAATTAGGTAATTACAATGCCGACTGGATGGCGGGTATCAGCAATACGTTCACTTACAAAGGATTTAAAGTAAGTGCTTTGCTTGATATTCGACATGGTGGCGAAGTATATTCAGAAACGCAGACTGTAGGTCGGGAAGGCGGTATTATCAGCGAAACCTTGGAAGGTCGCGAAAATGGATATTACCCACAAGCTTCGGTTCAGGCAGATCCGCAATTATTGAATGCGCCTGTAGGCACATACGTGATTGGCGATGGCGTAATATCAAATGGCGATGGCACCTTTAGCGAAAACACACGCAGAGTGCTTCCGCGTCAGTGGCACACAGCGTGGACGGGTGGGCGAAATATTGCGGAAGGCGCGATGTATGATGCTTCATTTACTAAGCTTCGCGAAATTCAGGTCGGTTATACATTCCCCGACAAGCTATTTGCGAAAACTCCATTCAGAAGTGTGAATATCTCCTTCGTGGGAAGAAACCTTGCTTTGTGGACTGATGTGCCACATATTGACCCCGAAACTATGTCTTACTCAGGTGGCACTGCCTTGCCGGGTATTGAATTTATGTCGATACCCTCGTCAAGAAGTTACGGAGTAAATGTTGGATTGAAATTCTGATTGTGAGTTATAAAAATTAATAAGATGAAAACTAATATAATTAAAATAGCTTTAGTTCTCTCGGCACTTTTCACCACGATTTCGTGTGATAACAACTTCGAGGAGATCAATACGAATAGGAATGTGCCAACATTGGTGACCCCCGACCTTTTATTATCGGGCGTTATACGCAATATGTTGAATAGTCAGGTAAATGAAGCGTGGGGCATAGGCAACATTGTTGTTCAGCACACGGCAAAAATTCAGTTTGTTAATGAAGATCGCTATTTATGGGGCGAACTAAACGGTGTTTGGAACTCCGTATATGGTAACATGCGAAATTTACAAAACGTAATTGATTTTGCTGAAGAAGCAACGCCAGTGCAAAACAACTACTTAGGCGTTGCCCTTGTTCTCAAATCATGGATGTTTTCTCTGGCAACTGACGCGTATGGCGACATTCCTTACTCGGAAGCGATACAGGGAAAAACCGGTGGTATTTACGTTACGAAGTATGATACACAGGAGTCAATTTACAATGGTCTTTTGGCCGATTTGAAAAGAGCCAATGAAATTTTGGGAACCAGCTCGGAAGCAATATCAGGCGATCTACTTTACGGTGGCGGTGCCGGTTCAATTATTAAATGGCGCAAACTTGCCAACTCACTTCGTCTTCGCTATCTCTTGCGCATTTCAAATAAACGAAATGTTGCTGCAGACATGCAGGAGATCATTGGCAACACAACGTTAAATCCGATTTTTGAAAATAATGGCGACAATGCTGCTTTGGTTTATCAGGTTGGCGCACCAAACCAATGGCCACTTTACACTTCCCGCGTAGGTTCGTTTGACGAGTTTCGTTTAAGTAAAACTTTGTCGGATCTCTTGACGGCAAATGGCGATCCTCGCTTGGCCGTTTTTGGAAGACCAACCCAAAGTTCGGTGATTGCTGGATCTCCGGTAATTCAGGGTGTTCCGAATGGGCTCGAAGATACACAGGCACTTAGTTTTAACGGTGGTCCGCAAAATGTTTCGCGTGTGGGCTATACCTTTGCGTGTCTGGTATGCAACGATAATGGGCAAGCAGTTCCGGTAGCAAATGCCTCAAGAGGGTTATTGATGACCTACGCTGAACTTCAGTTTATTCTGGCTGAGGCGCGCGAGAGGAATTTGATTACTTCGGGTCTTGCCGAAACATTCTACACCAATGGTATTAATGCAAACTTTGATTACTACCGAAGCATTGTGCCCGCCAGCTACGGAATTAACCTTACGTTACCAGCGGGTTTTTTGACACAAAGTTCTGTAGCTTATACAGGAACAACCCAAGAAAAGTTGAGTAAGGTTGCGACACAAAAATGGATTGCTTTATTTTTTAATGGCTTAGAGGCTTGGTATGATTGGCGCAGGTCAGGATTGCCTGCATTAACTCCGGGTGCAAGTAATCTTAATGACAATAAGATTCCGGTTCGTTATATCTATCCGCTGTCGGAGCAATCTTTAAATGGGAACAATAGGACAGAAGCGGTTTCAAGACAAGGTGCTGATGTAATCAACACACCAGTGTGGTGGGATAATAATTAAGCTGGGTTTATTTGTGTTTATCCGGGGCCGAAAGGCCTCGGATTTTTTTTACTGATTTTAAAATTTAAAATATTCAACTTGTTCTATGAAACTAAAATTGATTCTACTCGCCTTGCTTGTATCTAACTTTTGTCAGGTTAATGCTCAGCAAAAAAATAGAACTGAAAATGTTATTCTTGTCACACTGGATGGCTTTCGGTGGCAGGAGTTATTTACAGGTGCAGAATCGCGATTGTTGTTAAGTAAAACTTTTGTTGGCGACACAGCGGGTACCTACAAAAAGTATTGGAAAGAAGATTCGCAACAGCGAAGGGAAAAACTTTTGCCATTCTTTTGGAATGTAGTTGCCAAGCAAGGTCAGCTTTATGGAAATCGCACGGTAGGCAGTAAAGTGAACACAACAAATAAAATGTGGTTCTCCTACCCCGGCTACAACGAGATTCTTACCGGAGTGGCTGACGATGTGCAGATCAATTCCAACGATGCCGTCAATAATCCAAATCAAACCGTCCTAGAATTCCTGAACAAGAGAAAAGAATTTCAAGGTAAGATTGCAGCATTCACATCATGGGAAACGTTCCCCTGGATCATCAATACAACCCGAAGTGGTATTCCGGTTAATGCCGGATTTACAAAGGCAGCCCTCAATCCGAACGAACGCGAAAAATTGATGAACGACTTAATGTTTCAATTACCTGATGAATCAGGAGGCACCCGTTTAGATGCGTTCACGTTCCATTATGCATTTGAATACTTGAAAAAAAATAAACCTAGGGTTCTATTTATTTCTTTTGACGAAACAGATCATTTTGCCCACGAAGGGGAGTATGACCGATATTTAGCTGCGGCACAGTACACGGATGGATTTATCAAAACGTTGTGGGAATGGTTGCAATCTCAGCCGGCTTATAAGGATAAAACCACACTAATTATTACTACCGACCACGGCAGAGGTAAAAACAATGCTGATGACTGGCGGCACCATGGCAGCAAAATGCCCAATGCCGATGAAATCTGGTTTGCGTTTCTCGGGCCCGATACCCCGGCATTAGGAGAAATAAAGAGTGAAGAGCAGCTTTATCAGAACCAAATTGCCAGCACAATAGGCGCGCTGTTGGGTATTGAATATAAAAACGAACATAAACCAGGGGCTGTTGTGTCAACGGTCATCAAAAAGTAATTTCAGACTTGTATCTTTCTTTCTAATCTAAACATATGCGGTACTTAATTCTTATTGCGGTTTGCTTGTTGGCAGCGTGTTCAACTAAAAGGGAAACAGCTGAACCAAACTGGGTGGCAACAGCACCAGCGGCAGAACTATATACGGAAATTAATAAAACTGCAACCACTGTAATTCCAAATGGTCGACTCCTTACTCCCGCAGGAAATCAGATAATGGTTGCACCGCATCCATTTGGACTTACATTAAGTCCGGATGGTAAAACAATTATTACTGCTAATTCAGGCACGGGACCATTTTCAATTTCAATCATTCAGAATTATAATACCAACGAGCCTTTTGTAAAACAAATTCCTGAAAACGGTGATACGGAGGAAGGGTTGCTGGAAGCTGCCTTTATGGGGCTTGCCATCTCACCCGACAATTCAAAAGTGTATGTAGCAGGTGGCCAACAAAATCGCATTTACATCTTCGATTTAAAAACTTTTAAAAAGATCGGTGAGATCTCCTGCATCAAGTCGTTTGATGATTCGGATTATAGCGATGGATATATAGGGGATATGGTTTTGAATAAGAAAGGTGATCGGTTGTATGTGGTTGATCAGATTAATTTTAGAATGCTTGTAATCGATACTGAAAAACAGAAAGTACTTCACAATGTAAAAACGGGTCGCTATCCTTTCGGGATTGCATTGTCGCCAGATGAACAAACTGCTTATGTGGCCAACGTGGGCATGTTTGAATATAGCTATATAAAATCTTTGGATAAAGATCATTTGAAAGAAACTGCATTACGATTTCCAGCAACAGCGTATGGCTCAGAACAGATGAAGGGGGGAATCAAAAATGATACGCTGGAAGTAGCAGGACTTGGCGATCCAAATACACCGGAGTCATTTTCAGTGTGGAGTGTAGATCTCACCAAAGAAAAACCAGAAGTTGTTTCTAAAGTGAAGACGGGTGTGTTGGTGGGCCAAGAGGTTGAAGGTATTCCCGCTGTAGGCGGATCGAGTCCAAACTCATTAGTAGCAACTGATAAATTTGTCTATGTAAGTAACGGCAATAACGATAACATATCAGTAATTGATGCGAAGCAAGGCACGGTTGTTAATTCAATCGAACTAAAGCTTGACGAGCGTCTTGGCAACTTGAAAGGTGTTATTCCTTTCGGGCTTGCTATTTCTCCAGATCAAAAAAGACTATTTGTTGCCGAAGCTGGTATCAATGCTGTGGCGGTGATCGATGTCGCTTCGCAAAAGGTATTGGGTCATATTCCTACAGGTTGGTTTCCATCCAAACTAAAAGTTACGCCTGATAGTAAACAATTAATTGTTTCGAATGCCAAGGGTTATGGCAGCGGCCCGAATGGCGGGAAAGATTTTATAGCTCCTTTCGAAGGTCGCGGATCAGATTACATTGGCTCGTTAATGCGCGGCACTGTTTCTGTAATTGATTTACCAACTGATGAACAATTGGTTGAGCTTTCCCAAAAAGTAATTGCCAATAACTTTTCATTCAAACAAGTTGCTGTTAGCGAAGATAAAAATCCAATCCCGCAAGCAATCAATCAAAGTGAGTCACCCATTAAGTATATTGTTTTTATCTCGAAAGAAAACAGAACCTACGATGAAGTATTTGGCCAGCTGAAAAATGGAAAGGGAGATACATCCCTAGCGCATTATGGCGATAATCGATCCTTCTCTAATCGAAGTAAAACTTCTTTTGTTAATCGTGCTACCGTAATGCCTAACCATTTAAAACTCGCTGAAGAGTTTACGTTATCTGACAATTTTTATGTGGATGCAGATGTATCTGCCGATGGGCATCGATGGCTTACCAACACGTATCCTAATGAGTGGATGGAGACCACACACCCTGCAGCTTATGGAGGCGGAAGAAGCCAGAAGGAAGAATCAAAAGCCCCCGGAAAATTTGGAATGACCGGTGCTTCCGGTGCCATCTATCCGGAAGATTATAATCAGCATGGTAGCATGTGGGACCATATGCACCGCAATGCTATTGAATTCTATAATTTTGGTTTTGGTGTTGAGTTTGATGCTGGAAGCTTTGCCGATTCTACGTTTAAGTATGGCGGAGTTCGCTACCTGGTTAACTATCCTGTTCCTGGCCCTATGTTCGATCGCACCTCCCGATTGTTCCCAACTTTCAACATGGCAATACCCGATCAGTTTCGGGCCGATGTGTTTATCAAAGAGATTAACGAGAAGTACATTGACCAGAAAAAAGATTTGCCACACATGCTTACCTTACAATTGCTTAACGATCATGGCGCGGGTGAACGCCCACAAGCAGGCTTTCCTTATAATGAGAGTTATATGGCTGATAACGATTTGGCGCTGGGTCGTGTGATTGAATACTTAAGTCACTTACCGCAATGGAAAAACATGATGATTGTAGTTACCGAAGATGATGCACAAGGTGGTCGCGATCATATTGATGCACACCGAAGTATACTGATGATTGTTTCTCCGTACGCAAAACGAAATTTTAACAGCCACCAGCATTACAGCTTTGGTTCTATCTTCAAAACCTTCTGGAATGTGTTAAACATTCCGTACCTCAATCAATATGATTTTGGTACCACTACGCTCAGCGATTGCTTTACGGATAAGCCTGACTTCACACCTTATAACGCAGTATTGGTTGATCCACGAATTTTTGATCCGGCCAAGGCGTTGAAACCATTCGATGAAAAATTTGATTGGAAGGCCATGGGTGAGTCACCCATGCTTGACGATCCGGAAGAAATAAAGAAGGCCCGCGATGGCGATGGTCGCACCAAGGTGAACCATTGAATTTACTGCTATGATAAAGTCAACAGGATTCTTTTTTGTTACGGCCATGTGCATGGCTGGCAGCTGGTACGCCTGCAAGCCAAAAGAAATTACTATCCATCCATTGGTGAATCAGTTGGCTGAAAAGCAAGTGTTGCTTCCCAATGGCTGGTCACTCAGCCCGGCTGGCACGTCCATTCCGCTGGGCGATTTTCCAATGAATCTGGTCGTAGATTCTGGTGGAAAATTGATGGCGGTTACAAACAATGGTCAGAGTAAACAAACAATTACCCTCATTGATGTGGCCACTGAACAAATTCTGGATGAGGTGGAGATAAAAAGATCCTGGTATGGCCTGGCTTTTAATCAAGAAGCTACCCGCCTATACGCTTCCGGGGGCAATGATAACATGATTCTTATTTATTCAATCTATAATTTAAAATTAGAGAAGGTGGATTCTATTGTTCTGGGTAAACCCTGGCCGGTCAAAATATCACCTACCGGCATTGCCTTAGATGATGAGAAGGGCCGATTGTTCATTGCTACCAAGGAAGATAGTTCGCTATACATAGCTGACATCGTATCCAAAGCGATTCAAAAAATTGAACTTGGTTATGAAGCTTATACTTGTTTGTTAAGTAAGGATCGGAAAACCGTATTCGTTTCACTCTGGGGGGGCGATAAAGTTGCGCTCGTTGATCCTGAAAAAGGAAAAATTGTAACAACGATTGCCGTAGGTAGCAACCCCAATGACATGACGCTGACTAAGGATGGTAAGTATCTTTTTGTATCTCACGCCAACGATAATTCGGTGTCTGTGATAGATACCGAGGCACAAAAAGTAATTGAAGTACTTACATCCAGCTTGTACCCGGATTCTCCGGCTGGCAGCACACCCAATGCAGTCGCCCTATCTGCGGACGAGCATACGCTGTATGTCGCTAATGCGGACAACAATTGTCTGGCTGTGTTTAATGTTGGATATCCGGGCGATAGTAAAAGTCTTGGCTATATTCCAACCGATTGGTATCCAACGTCCGTAAAATTTTTTAATGATAAGATTTGGGTAACCAACGGCAAAGGAGTTCGCTCCTTGCCCAATCCGAAAGGCCCTGACCCTTACGAGCGCAGAACAGATTCAACGCAATACATCGGTTCGCTTTTTAAAGGAACACTTTCAATCATTTCAACGCCAACACCCGAAGAGCTGGCGATTTACACCACACAAACCTATAAGAACAGTCCGTATTCAAAAGAAATCGAGCGACTGGCTGCAGGTGAAACTGGAAATCCAATTCCTCGAAAGCCAGGGGATCCTACTCCTATAAAATATGTTTTCTATATAATTAAAGAGAATAGAACGTATGATCAGGTACTGGGAGATATGCCAGAAGGAAATGGTGATTCAACCTTATGCTTATTTCCTGAAAAAGTAACCCCCAACCATCATGCGTTGGCTAGTGAGTTTGTGCTGCTGGATAATTTTTATGTGAATGCAGAGGTTAGTGCCGATGGTCACAATTGGTCAATGGCTGGGTATGCGAATGATTACGTAGAAAAGACCTGGCCAACTAGTTATGGCTCGCGGGGTGGCAGCTATGATTATGAAGGCACGCGTGAAATTGCGTTTCCAAAAGATGGGTTCATTTGGGATTATTGCAAGCGGGCAGGGGTAAGTTACCGGAGTTATGGCGAATTTGTCAATAACGGCAAAACCGCAGTAAAGTCGTTGGAGAATAATTTTGATTTGGATTTTCCATCGTATGATCTTGAGATACCGGATATGGTTCGGTTTGGAAAATGGAAACAGGATTTTGATTCGTTAGTACAAATTGATGCCCTGCCGCGGTTTAGCACCATTCGTCTCCCCAACGACCATACTGCCGGGGCAAGAGTAGGAATGCCAACACCCAGAGCGATGGTTGCTGAAAATGACCTGGCATTGGGGTCTTTAATTGAGCATCTGAGTAAAAGCAAAATTTGGAGAGAGTCGGCAATCTTTATTTTGGAAGATGATGCTCAGAATGGTCCTGACCATGTAGACGCCCATCGCACAATTGCTTTTGTCGTAAGCCCTTATGCCAAACGCAATGCCGTGGTTAGTCGCATGTATTCGACTGCCTCAATGCTTAGAACCATGGAGTTAATCTTGGGGCTGCCGCCTATGAGTCAGTACGATGCTGCCGCAACGCCCATGTGGGAATGTTTTACGGCTTCTCCGAATCTCACATCCTATAATGCAAAAGTGGCTACCTACGACATTAAAGAATTGAATAAAAAATTTACGGCTATTGCGAAACGTTCGGCAGAATTTAACCTCGCGGTGATGGATGCAGCTCCGGATCTTGAGTTCAATGAAGTAATCTGGAAGACTATTAAAGGCTTAGATAGTAAAATGCCATCTCCCTTGCGAGGAGCCTTTATTCTGCATCAGGCGGAGAGTGAAGATGAATAACTTTAAAAACAGAATGGAATTCGTAAATACCATTTGTTTTCTGCTTTTTTCCCAGTGTGCTTTCGCTCAGTTTATTCAGGGGGCAGTCATAGAGAAAAAAAATAATCTCCCAATTCCCGATGTTCACATTCAGTGGGTTAACACTACAGTGGGCACCGTATCTGATCGGGTAGGGAAATTTCAATTGGCATCTGTTCCGGGTGCCCATGCGATACGAATTAGCGCGGTTGGTTTTTCAACCATTGAAGTAATGATAAAAGACGCTTCAGATTCGATTCGTATTGGACTTGAACCATCTGTAATCATGTTGAATCAAGGTGTTGTAGTTACGGCTAAACGTCAGGAAGTTTTATCAAGCGAGGTCTCTCAATCGGTTACCGTTGTAAGTCAGGATATGCTTTTGCAAAATGCCCCGCGCACGGTGCCCGAAGCATTGATGAATCAAACGGGTATTTGGGTACAAAAAACAAATCATGGTGGCGGTTCTCCCATCATCCGCGGCCTTGTGGGTAATCAGGTTTTATTATTGGTCGATGGAATCCGATTAAATAATTCCACCTATCGATACGGACCAAATCAATACCTGAATACAATCGATCCGGGTTTGGTAGATAGAATTGAAGCAATTCGCGGCAGTGGTTCAGTTTTGTACGGAAGTGATGCGTTAGGCGGAGTAGTGCAAGTGATTTCAAAAGTGCCCTCTTTTTCACCACAGAAAACAAGTGTGGCGGGCCGTGTGATGGGTAAGTGGATGAGTGGCGGCATGGAAAAAAGTGGACGGGCCGAGCTTGAAATCGGAACAAAGAGAATTGCTTTTCAGAGTGGTTTTTCTGAGCGGCATTTTGGAGAGTTAGTGGCCGGGGGAGATTTGGGAACATTATCACCTACGGGTTACAACGAGCGCGCGGGAGATGCAAAATTGTTGGTACGAACAGGGGCTACTGGCTTATTGACAGCTTCCTTTCAGCAGCTAACGCAATTTGAGGTGCCGCGCTACGATCAGGTTGCGCAAGGGGGAAATAGTGTTTACAATTTCGATCCGCAAATGCGACAGCTTAGCTATCTAAAGTGGGAAACTACTTCTAAAAGTCCCTGGGTTCAAACCCTCCGGCTTACAGGTTCCTTTAATCGATCGGTGGAGGGATTATTTTCGCAAAAGATAAATTCAACAACGGTTAGAAGGCAACGCGATGAAGTAAACACCACAGGATTTATAGCCGAAGTTATTTCTAATCCCACAACCCATTGGAATGCACAGTCTGGGATTGAATATTATTTTGATAAAGTTGGAAGCGAAGCCTCAAACCTGAATACAGTAACTAATGAGGAGACCGCTGTGCGGGGTTCGTATGCCGATGGATCAACCGCGGCAAATCTTGCAATTTTTACTAACCATCAGGTTGATTGGAGGAAATTCCAGTTCTCTTCCGGACTGAGATTTAATGCAGTAACGATTGCTGTAGAAGATGCCACCTTCGGAAACCAAAAAATTAATCCTGCTGCGTGGGTGGGTAACCTTGGGGTGATGTATGAGATAGCCCCTTGGATGCGGGCAACGCTTTCGGGCAATACAGGCTTTCGAGCGCCCAACGTGGACGACATGAGTAAGTTTGGCGCAGTGGAAGCTACCGTTTTTGAAATCCCATCGGCCATTCTCTCTCCGGAAAAATCATTAACCCTCGAGACTGGATTTAAATTTAATGGCAAGAAATATTCAGGCGCGATAACAGCCTACCAAACACAATTATCGGATTTGATTGATCGGGTATCGGCAACGTATCAGGGCAGCCCGACCTACGATGGAAAGAACGTTTATCAAAAACAAAATGTAGGCCAAGCAATAGTAAAAGGTTTCGAGGCAGAAGGTGAAGTCTCGATTGTATCCGCTATGAGTATGTTTGGAAGTCTCACGTATACGCATGGCGGTAATAAAACCAAGCAGGAACCGATGCGCAGAATTCCGCCTTTGTTTGGGCGGGTGGGTTTGCATTACAGAAACAATACTGGCTGGTGGTTGAAAGGAGAGGTAGCGATGGCGGCTGAGCAGGATCGGCTGGCCGCGGGTGATAAATCGGATGTTCGAATCTCCAGCCGGTTGGAGGATGGTGTTATGCCCGGCTGGACTTGCTTAAATTTATATGCAGGCTATCAATACAAGTCAGTGAGTATTCAAGCTTCCTTTTTAAATCTATTAGACAAAGCTTACAGAATTTATTCTTCCGGAGTCGATGAATATGGACGAAGTTTGAATCTTATGCTAAGAATTGGTATCAAGTGAGCGCGACATCGATCAATAAATAGGGGTAACCAAAACTCAACTTATACAGGTTAAGAAATTGCTTTGGATTCTGCTCCAATCCACATTCTCAGAAACTGCTTATCTTCCTCGATGCTTATTATCCCAGCATGTTCCAGAGAAAAAATGAATTTGTAATTTACTGGTAACTACGAAAAAATGGTGGGCGGGGAAATTGAAACTTTTTATCCCAGGGATCGGCTAGCATGGCGAGAATGGTTACAAGAGAATTACAAAAAGAAACAATCTATCTGGCTGATCTATTACAAAAAGAATTTAAACATGCCAACATTAGCCTACAGCGAAGCCGCGGATAAGGCGCTTTGCAATTTTTCAGCAAACGCCTAAAGTAACAGCTACATTCAACGACAAGGGCGTGCCATCAGACAAAGAAGCGACCGACAAACGCGCGTTAACTTTTCTGAATGAAATGAATTGGTGTATAGAGGCAAAGCGGAGAATGGAGGCAGACTCCAACTAATTAATCAGAAGGATAAGTTAAACTTTAATAAACATTTAGCAACCGTGTGGGTTTTTTAGGAGTGATTGTATTTGTGCTTCTTTTACTTTCTTTAGGTTCCCGGGCGGATGAGCGCCAGCTGTTGATCTTTGGCGTTAACCAACCCGAGTTTAAGAAGCAGCTGCACTTATTAAAGCAAGATTCTATAGGCTTGGCTGATCGCGATCTTGTAATCTACACGCATAATGAGGGGAGTGCGCTTCATAAAAAATATGCGATAAAGCCTGGCCAGTTTGCCATCATTCTGATTGGCAAAGACGGTGGTGAGAAATTCAGGTCTTTTGCGGTTGTTCAGCCCGAAACTCTTTTCGCCCTAATTGATAGTATGCCCATGCGCAAGGCAGAGATGCGCAAGAATAAATAGCTATTTCGAAGCGAAAGCTTTACAATTCAGACTTTTACTAGAAGTAATAGAGAAGGGCAATTGGTAACAATTAATTAAACTTTCGTCTATTTACCATATAGAATAAGTTCGGGATAATCTGCCAGATTTTTATTGTAAAAAAGTTGCAGGAAAATCAATACAAGGTTACTGTCCTCCGAAATTTTTTGATGATTAAAAAAATCATCTATGTTTTGAAATCCACTTAGGTCTGTAAACTCCGTCTGCGATAAGTTTTTAAATCCCATCCACCAATCTTTAAAAAGTCGATCTTGAGTATTGCCTTCAATTACGGTTGTAACTTTAGTATGCCGCTTGTCTTGTTGTATAATGGCGTATAGATTATTGACGGCCTCCATTTCACCTTCTAATACTTGGATGAATCGTTGATTTAGGTAAATCAAAAGGCCGGTAATTTTCAATTTTTTATTGTTGTGCCAACTTTTCCCCAAAAGTTCAAGTAATTCCTTATGCGAAAAGGGCGCTATTGATTGGCTCGTGTACACCAAATGAAACATTAATCGAAGCTAGTCCTTTAATCACTCAATTCAAACCCTAGTTATCAATACCGATCAAACATCCACGTCCATTAACCTAACATTTTTGTGTTGTCATATTCATATTCAGTAAAACGAATAGGAACTATTATTGCGATGGGAAGTAAATGAACCTATCGAAAGATTTTTGAAGAATCAACCTTCCTTCCCTCAAAAAAGGTCGAACAGAATGATAGCTTCGCACTTTAGGAAGTAAACCGCAAATATTTATTAGGCTGCTCTTAAACTCTTCTAATAAGTGAATGCTTATAAAAATGAGCTGAAATACCGGAGCAATAAGCCATGCCGATGCGGCTGATTATATTTTCAAACAGGTCAAAAATCCAACGGAATTATATAAATTTCCTGCCTTGTCAACCCAATACTGGATGAATTTTTTTTTACGTACTTACAAATACGAATTATTACTCTTTGCGCTCATTCAGCATTTGTTCGTTGGTGTGTTTCTAACCGATATGGCTTTTTATACCAAAGTAGTATGGCCTATCAATATGATTATTTTAGGTGTAGCAAGTATTGGTGTTTTCATTGAAAAAGGAAAATGGAAAAACAGGGTAAAAAACTTACTCACAGTAGCAGCAATTGCCTTTCCTTTAAGTGTTCCTTTTTTTGGTAGCAATAGTAGTTAGCAAATTCACTTCTTCTAATTCAAACAAACAATAAGTATGCACGCAGGACCACAATATTCATTTAAAGAGTTTATCATTTGGACTCGCAGAAACATTTACAAAGGAATAGTTATTGCTACTATTCCCGTATGCTTATATCAAATTTTTGAGTTAAAATGGTTGGCTTTGCCATGGGCTGTAGTAGCCTTATTGGGAACTGCCACAGCATTTACTGTTGGTTTTAAAAACACACAAACTTATAACAGAGCATGGGAAGCTCGACAAATTTGGGGTTCAATACTCAATGCCAGTAGAATGTGGGCTGTAATGTGTCGCGATTATTTCAATGATACTGAAACAACAAAACTTTTGGTTTATCGACATTTTGCATGGCTCACTGCATTGCGCTACCAAATGCGAGAAAGCAGGGCTTGGGAAAATGTTGGAAAAGCTCACAATAAAGAATACAAAGAATTTTATACTATTCCTGAAAATGAAACAAAGTTGGAAGTTGAATTGGCAAAATATCTTTCGGCAGATGAGTTAACTAAAATCTTAAATACCAAAAATAGATCGGTACAACTTTTGGCAATGCAGTCAAAAACAATAAAACAACTTTTAGACGATGGCAAAATTGATAATTTCAGTTTTTTAGAGTTTGAGAAAATGATAAAAGAATTATACGACCATCAAGGAAAAAGCGAACGCATAAAAAACTTTCCTTATCCTCGTCAATTTGCATCATCTAATACTTATTTTATTAGAATGTTTAGCATCATGCTGCCTTTTGGGATGCTAAAGGAATTTGACAAACTCAACGAGAGTGTGGACGGGATAATGAAAGGAAATATGGTGTGGTTCGTTATTCCTTTTACGATGCTGATATCGTGGTTTTTTACAACGCTCGACCAAATAGGCGAAGGCACAGAAAACCCATTTGAAGGCAGTGCGAATGATGTGCCCATTTCACAAATGAGTCGCACCATGGAACGAGACATGCGAGAAATAGTAGGTGAAACTGAATTGCCTGAACCATTGCAACCCAAAAACAATATTATTTTATAATTTAAATTTTGAAAGAAATGAAGAAAAGAGAAAAATTGGCAATCATTCGTAAATATTACCCTAATGCAATTACTACCATTGATAGTGTAAATAAGTTTATTGATTTCGTTGAAGGAGAATTAGATTTAGAGCCTAGCAAACTAATGCTAGCCGATAGTATTTGTAGTGATGACGTAAATAGCATTCAATATCCATCACGAGCACATGAATTTTTAGGACCTTTTAAAATGGGTGGTTTAGATGGATTCCCTTTTACGGGAATTACCGGAATGGAGGCTTTTGCAAGCCACGTACCAGATGACGGTGCTGTATTTATTTATTATGGCCCACATATAGGAATTACAAAAGATGGTACACTTGGTGAAATTCACCGGTTAGGGCAATCAAAAAATAGCGGTTGCTGCGGTGCAGCAAAAGGCGCACTAGGTAAACTTTTAAATAATCAAATTGAAGAAGGGAATATTAGCGAAATGGACTACCAAATGAACACCATCGAGCAAATACTCTATAAGCAAAAAGACAAAATAGTAAATGCTCCAATTCCGCTATTTGCAGCAACAGAAGTAATTTACGAAGCCATTGACAAACGAATAAATGAGTTGGTAGAAAAAACAAACTACAATTGCAAATATGTAATTTTAATGGGTGCTGTTCTTATCAATAGTGATAGTGACATGGGGTCGTTTACTCATACCAAACGATTTGATATAATAAATTTAGTGACAAAAGAACGGCAAAGTTTATTAAGTGAATTTTATGCATAGAAAAGTTTAGCGGGTAACATTGGTTTGGCTTCTGACTCCGCCCTTACAACCGGATGCCATTTCTGTAAATATACGTGATCAATTCGGGTGAAACATAATTGGGTTAAAGGTAAAAACCATCGACTACACCTACGACTATTTCGGCAACGTAACACAGGTGGCCTATCAAGCGGGGCAGGCCGATAAGTTTTATCATCATTATGTGTATGATCTCAACCAACGGCTAACTGAAGTTTACACAAGTCTTGATGGTACCAACAAAACCTTGCATGCCAAATACATTTATTATTTGCATGGTCCGCTCAAGCGCGTAGAGTTAGCCAGCAAGAGGTTTTGGATCAAAAGAAATCAAAGTAAATTTAACAAAGACTTTGATGACATCTGTTGAGTTGGCTACTCCAAATTTCTTTATATCAACAAACACTGTCACTCAATATATTGGAAATCAGGTTGTAAAGCAAGGTTTAAGTTCTTCTGCAGAAAATATTGTTGACATTCTTTTTAAGGTTCATTAATATGTTTGAAACAATTGGCTTCTTAGTATTTATTTTGATAGGTTTTTTTAGTGGTATCGTTATAATTTATTTGTATTGCAAATTTACAGGTAAAAATTTTCGAGAAGTCAATCATAAATATTCTTATTCAGTGGGAAAAATTAGTTTAATTTTTTTTATTCTATTGTACTTTATTCTGCTTGGTTTATTGAATTAGTCATAAGGTTAAAGCCCCCGCCATTGTTGAGTGTGTCACGAAGGAATAAGACAGTCGGTTTTATTCCATGCCGTATAAGAGATGGTAGTAGGTCTACCGCATACGGTGTGCAGACAGCGTATGCAAACCACCTGAAGGTGCTATGATCAAAAGTCATGGTGCTGAACGATTAGGTAAAAGGTGCCTCAGCCATGGTTCGTGTCCGCACGAACCACAGATTAGTTAAAGGAATTTGAACAATGGAAACAAGTATATTCGAGTATAAGCGGAAGTCATACATTGAGAAAGGTGAGATATACTTTTGGACAGC
>Ga0209181_10000650_pt1 | contig 64090 bp, 91 predicted proteins | sample MAT05_FD_187208 | JGI IMG/M metagenome (GOLD analysis project Ga0209181, IMG submission 187208) | Freshwater microbial communities from Lake Fryxell liftoff mats and glacier meltwater in Antarctica - MAT-05 (SPAdes) (version 2) | ecosystem: Environmental > Aquatic > Freshwater > Ice > Liftoff...
CAATGCGCTTCATACCATAAATTCATTATATCCCTTAGGAGGCTTTGCCTCCATCGGCGCCAAGGCTTTTGTTGAGGATCGCTTTTTTCATTGCCATCGGACCTTGGATCGGACCTTGGATCGGACCCTGGCAGGAAATACAGTGCCAGGCCGAGCTCGGCGCAAAGTCTATTATGGTCCTCCTCGGGGCGAAGCGCTGCCCACTGCAGGCGGAGGAGGAGAGCCTCCGGAGGCCGCTCGATGTCTCCACGAGATAGAGATTCTAGCACAAAGCTATGAAAGTTGCGAGTTACGTAGCGGTGCAGAAAGGCAAGCACAGAGTACTGCTCCGTCTTGTGAAAGTAGCGAAAGAGAGCTCCGAGAGAGTCCTCCGAAAGATTGCGAAGCTCGGCGTCCAGATCGGCAAGCAGCTCTCTTTCCAGATGGGCAAACAACAGCTCTCTTTCCTCTCTTTCCTCATCGGCCAAGGGATCGCTGTTCTCATCGCCATCGTCGCCATCGTCGCCATCGTCGTCCTCATTGCCATCGGACCTTGGCACGGAGAACAGTGCCAGGTGCGCAAAGGGCTGATACCACCGCGGTTTCGCCAGGCCAAGCTCGGCGCTAAGGGTAAGAGTATTATAGACCTCCTCGTGGCGAAGCGCTATGACTATTAGGCGCATTAACTCAGCCAGTTGATCAATTTTAGAAAAAAAATCCTTGCGAAGCTTCTTAATTTGGTAACTTAAGTGTCTCATTTCTTTAGATTTTACTTGGGGAAGAATCATGTTACTAATATAAAGCAAACTGGAACTAACAACGGCATCAGCACTGCCTGATAGTAAAAACTGTTGGTGTGCGGTGACGTGGAGCCTAGGATGAGTTCCTCGGTTTCGAACAGGGTCCGGATCTGCCGTTCTTGATTTTGGTAGGACAGCTCGAGGTGGTGGCAAGTTATCAGAAGATCTTGGTATTGCAGATAAGAAATCACAAGACTTAACAGCAGTAGAACCACAAGAAGAAGAAGAATAAGCTCCAAGTGGGTGTATTTAGTAAAAAGTTTTTTGAAGGTGCTAGGGCCGCCTGTGGGCTGGCTTAAAGAAGCCTTGCTTTGGAGGTGCAAAGTTTTGTGTAGGCGACGATGGCGCCTAGGCATCAGGGTTTAGTGGATGTGCTTTCGGTGCTAAGCGATATTCCGCCGGTAGAAGAAGGCCTATGCGAGGATGCAATTTGGCTCCTCGGTTAAGCCAATGGGCTAGCCGATGGCCATTGAAGAAGAGCAGCTTTTCACTGCCTTGGGGGTTATAGTGCCCCAGACGCTCCAAAAAGGAGCCGCGATAGCGATTGCTTTTATAACAGACGACGATGTCATACACAGGGTAATCGCCGGTACCCTTTCTCCAAAATCTTATGACGAGAGGTTTATACAAGGTTAAAAGAGTGGATGCTAAGGTCATGGAAGAAAAGCAGGAGTAACTGGTGAAAAACTAGGCCATAGACTAGTAGAAAAAGCACTATAGCGCTGAGGAGCAGTAGCAGGCTTAGGGGCTGCTCTCGCAGAGAAAGCAGGATGCTCCTCAGGGGCTGCTGCGAATAGCTTAGCAATAATGGGCGGAGCACTAGCAAACGAAGCATGCGCAAGTAGAAACCGAGAGCCAGTACACTGAGCAGAAAGACAAGGAAGCCTAAAAGGTTGTGGGCGGAGAATAGGCAGGCTTCCAGTAGGGACCATTTTATAAAGAATCCCGCTAGGGGGGGCACGCCACCGAAGCTTAGGAGAGTGATCATGAGAGCCAGGCAGTGAGCACGATGCTGATTATAGTATTGCAGAGAAAATAGTTGTTTGAACTCGAAGGCAGATTTATCAAGATTAATCTTTAGCTCAAATTGCATTAAAAGGCCAAGGAAAGCCACGGTGGTGAATAGATAAATAGTGAGGTAGAGAAGTCCTGAAGTGAAACCAGGAATCGTATGAAGACTAAAGCCTAGTATAATGAAGCCCATGTTACTTATGGTACTGTAGCCTAGAAAACGTTTCAGTCGATATTCGTAGAGCCCGGCGATAGTGCCGTAGGCTATAGAAGCTAGGCCCAGGAATTGTAAGAGTGGCAGAAAGAAAGTGAGTTGAGAAGCTAGACCAAAGGTAACCTTGATAAAAAGCGTAAGAACCCCTATTTTTGGTACTGTGGATAGATAAAGTACGGTAGGTAGTGGCGCCCCTTCGTAGATTTCGGAGACTCAGAAGTGAAAGGGAAAGATAGCCAATTTGAAGAGCAAACCTCCATAAATGAAAATTAGGCTTAAATGGAGCAACATGTAATGAGGCGGGGCTGGCAGTGCTAGGCTGGCGCTCAGCAGTTGTTCCAGAACGCTGAGGTTGAGGCTCCCAAAGATTCCATAGAGAAGGGCTATCCCTAGGAGAAAGAGCGCTGAGGCATAGCTGCTGTAGAGGAAATAGCGTTGACTAGCTTCATTGGCTAGGGAAGAGGAGACCTGGGCGCCAATGAGTAGATAGAGGCAGAAGTTTAAGAGTTCTAGGTTCAAGTAGCAATAAATCAAATTATTGGAGGAGATTAAGAGTAATACGGCTAACAGTGCCATAAGATAGAAATAGGGATATTCCATGCGGGCAAGCTTAGAATGCTTCACCGTGGAGGCGGAGAGTAAAAGGCAGAAGGAAGTGAGGGCGACGGAAAGAATTTTACTAAAGAGAAGAAAAGGGCTGCTGCTGAACTCATTGCTGCTATAGAAAGTAGCGGAGAGGTTGCTGCCCAGATGGTGGCTCACCTCGTTGGTGAAAAGAAGCAGTAGGAAGAGTAGGTAGACGGCGAAGAGGTAGCACAGTTCACCGCTATAGGCGGCAGCGTCGTATTCTCAAGATTTCTTACAGTAATAGCTGGTGGCGAGGCTAAGGAGAAAGGTAAAGACTAGGAAAATTTCGAAGTTAAAAGTTAACAAAAGATCAGCTGTGTTCATCTTTCTGAGGTTGGTTAAGAGTTAATTTCGATAGCTGGCGCTCTTCTTTCCTTAGGAGGAGGAGATGAACGATGCCCTCGAGAAAGAGCATGAACCGTTCGTAGCGCTGCCTGTGAAGTGAGGTTTTGCGTATGATATATTGTCTTTGATGTAAATCCATTAAGAAAAGATTTCTATAGTGATTCTCATGAAGCATAGGATCTACCTTAAGATGGGTTTTGGAACGGCGATCCATGGGGTAGTCTTCGTACAGGTTGGAAAGAGCATGACGTTCTTCGCTAAGATGACGTAAAAGATTGTTGTGGCTATATAGCTGCATCTTTTTGATGATAAAGGCGCTCTCTTCAGCTTGAGAGAAAAGGGCATGTTTTTGGTGGCAAAGAGCTTGCTCTTTTATATGTATGTAGTATTTCTTCGCGTTGATTCGGGCTGTTTGGAATTTGATAATTTCTTGAATTTCTCGCTTCCTCTGCTGCTTTAAGCGACGGTTAGTAGCATATTTTTCTTTTTGCGCACTTACTTGACTTCAAAAAGCCTCATCGTAGACTCTCGACTTGTCGCTACTATCATAGATAAGTTTAGTGGATGTTTTTTTCCTTCGTTTCCTTAGCTCCTTTAGCGCATGAGTAACGCTTTTTGCTGAGGGCTTGTAGTGTTTGTCTTTTGAACGTGGCCAAGCCGTGCTAGGCTCGCGGGGTGCGTGGAAGGCCTTTAGAAGGGCTTTGTTAAAGTTATCAAGGGAATCGGGAAGGCACATAGATTATGGCGATAGTGCGAGGATACGGGAATTAAAGAAAGCTCAAATTATGGCGATAGTGCGAGGATTATAGTAAAATTCAGGTTTCATAGTTGATTATTAATTTATATGTTAAAGAATTTAACTTAGTTATTAGCAGAAGCTTAAAAGGGGCTATAACACTATAGAGTATAATATAAGCTGGGGGGGGTATGCATTCTCTTATAAGTAATTCATAATGATCTATACTAAGTGAAGGTATAAAATGATATGGTTGTAAAGCTATAAACCTATGATTCAATAGGTTTATAAGTAAGCCATAGGCTACCTTTACAATTATGAATGGGTAGATAATAAGGCCCGTTAGTCATCACATCTTTGTTTTTACAAATGAACCTAGTTTTAAACTTTTAATTGCATTAAGAAATAAACAAACATCACCATTAAAATTGACAATTTCACCTATACTAAGTGAAAAGATGCAATTAAATGCCGTGGACGAAAAATAATGACAAGGAGATACACTAAACCTAGAGCTTAAGCTTATTCACAGAGAGCTACTTTCTAACAAAAATAAATAATAAGCTTTAACGGCTCTAGGGATGCACCTTAAGATCCTTCAAAGAGGAAAAGAGTAAAACTTTAGGCAAGCTAAAGGCTCTCTCATAACTATAGTCAGAGGATAGATAAGCCTTTTTTTTAAAAAAAGAATTGGAGAAATAATGTTTATAGGAGGTGAAGTCATCCTCGCTAAATTGCTCTCAATCACGACTGCGCAATATCCATAGTGGACGGCGAGGTAAACTCTTTCGGTCAAGATCATAGAACGCCAGTGAACCTTTAAGAAAATAGCGAAAGGTATCATACCTAAGGTCAAAATAAAGTAAAGAATAAGAAGTATCGCAGCGGAAGGAGCTGCACCTTTGAAAAAAGGGATAGTCTTCCTTGGAAAGAAGAAACAACGCAATGGCAATCTTTTCTTTACGCATGGAGAGCATATACAAATGAATTCAAAAGGAATTCAAGAAGCTATGGGAAAGGATAAAAGAAAAATAAAGAAATTGAGATAACCAAAGGGGTAAAAGAGAGAAAGCCAAGGCGTAGCTACTGTAAGAACGTTTCACCCAAGATTTAGCTTTCTTATGACCGTAACGTATAGCTCAACCCCGCCGATTAGCTTCGGCTTGCTGAGGGTCCTTCCTAGCTTTGCTTTGACGGAGAAGATGCTGGCGCTGTGCCTCCGCCTGACGTAGCTTTGCCTCCTCCTGACGGAGAAGATGCTGGCGCTGTGCCTCCGCCTGACGTAGCTTTGCCTCCTCCTGACGGAGAAGATGCTGGCGCTGTGCCTCCGCCTGACGTAGCTGCTCCTCTTCCTCGCGTAGCTGCTCCTCCTCTAGTAAAGAGAATGCTGCATTGTGCAGTTCACTGCAATATTCCTCGTAAGAGGGAAAGAAGGTCAAAGTCGAGAAAGGATTAACAAAGGGCGCCAAATAAATATCCGGGGAAAGAAGGTCAAAGGAAAGCTTGTAGGACTGCTTAAAATCGTGAAGTAAGAAAACAAGGTGTCTTCGAGGAGGCCTGGCTTGCTCCATAACCAGGCCGGACATGGACAACTCTGGGCGAAGCTTCGCAGGAGGCGAATTTTCCCTAGGGATTTCTCTTATTCTCTTTAGCGAGGGAGAAATTACGAGGACCATTTAGAGGTATTGTTTTTGAATATTAGCAACCTTTCAAGGGTAGTTTTTAGCATAACGCTCAATGATTTTTATATTCTTAATGGCTTTAACATTGAAAGCATAAAGTCACTTCTTAGCACGGGGTGCCTTCCAAGCCACGGGTAAACGAATGAGTCTTACAGCATCGGCTTGGAGATAGCGGTGGAAGGACTCTACATTGAGAAGGCAGAGAACTCATCGCCTGTAAAAGAGATAACCTAAATCCAAGCTAAGAAAAGACTCAGGCCACGGATCCACGAGGAATCAATGCAATAGAGCCAACCGCAGCTTTCTGTTTAAAGACTGTAAGAAAATGGATTTCAAGGCCGAAAGATGAAATAAAACCCAGGGGTTGAAGTGATTACAGAGCAAACGCTTCTGTCAGCGACGAGGTTGGAAAACCGCCGAATTACGCTGCTTATAGACGTAGTGGCTATCTTCATAAAGAGCAAGATAGCGATGATCAAGGAAGGACACAAGATAAGAAAGGAGGTTGTAACGACGGCTAAGGATGAGCCGGTCGATATCCAATTTTATGCAATAATAGGTGATGGGCAGTATGGAGTCTATTCAACGGTCAATAGCATCCAGTTCATAGATCCTCCAAAAGTAATATTCTAGGCCTAGGAAGAGGTAAGAAAAATGGAGAGGAAAGGAGCAGAAGCGCAGAAGAAATCTTTTAGCAAAAAAAAAGGCACGGCGACGTGGTATGCGATTTTCAAAGGTGTCTTTGCGATAGAAGGGCCTAAGGAGATGGAAGTCCGTGGACATAAAACGACCATGGGATTCAAGATAATAGCGATCGAAAAAATAATTATACTTCATAGCTAAAATGCGATAGCAAAAGTGGCGGTCAATGAAACTTATAAAATGTTCCCACGAAAAGGAATTGTAAGTATAGAGATCACGCAAAAGGAACGTGGATAAAAAAAGCTTAGAGCTAAACATTTGTCTATAGAAATAGCGCCTGTGCTGGAGACTATAGCCAATGGTAGCAAGGCTACCGTAAAGCCGATCCGTGGAGGGAGTTTTCACCATGGCCACAGTAAGATAGGCATAGTATCGCGATATGCGCCACTTATCCAGGGGATAGCGCTTAGGGTATTTCATGAAAAAAAGAAAATAAAGACGAAAGGCCTGAGGCAAGTCTCAGGAAAAAAAGAAGTCACCCCAGGTGGAAAAACGGCTTTTGATGAGAAGTCTCATTCATTGAAGGTTTTTGTTCTCCTGAACCCAAGTAGCTAAAGAGAAAGGCAGACTCACCCTTCGATAGGAAAAACCTTTGCTTTCAAGAAGGGTAAGGATTATATATTTGCGGTGGCGATGCATCACCAGGAATCGATCATTGAGAAGCTTACGCATAGCAAAAGTATTATAGATAGGCAAATGCAAGATAGGCAAGGGATGAGGTCCCAAAAACATCCTTCTGCGAGGGTATCAACTTTGAATGAAAGTACGTTTTAGCCAAGGCCTGTGCCACAAACCTTCGCAATTTTTTATATAGCTATTGTACAGTGCTATGCGTAGACCCTCCATCCCTGTTCAAAGGAAGAAGAAGCTAAAGACATCCAAGCGGAGAAGGAAATGATTGAAGGGAATGAGAAGAGGGGGAGTGAATCTTACCTTATCGTAGCAAAACCAATCCGCGGTAAAAACTTTTAGTGCAGTCAAATGGGCTAAGGACTCGAGGCGGAGGAAAAGAACCCTGGAGTGAGAAAGGAAAGCTAAACCACGAAAGATGGCATGGATTAGCTTCCTATAATAATACCTCATGGAAACAAGAAGCTTACCCGCGACACCCACGAGGCAAAGAAAGTTAAAAAGAAGATTACGATGAAGAGGCTTTTGAGACAAAAAGAAGGCGCCTAGACTACGAAGAAAGCTACGCTTACGTCAAAGCATAGGATTTTGCTCAAAGAATAATACAGAAAATAGCGTAGGCCCATAGGCTGGAGATACCCTAACGGCGGAGGCACAAGGCTTAAGAGCTGAACTTTTAGCTTTTAATTTAGCCACTGACACCATCATCTTTTGTGCTCCCATATTCATATTGAGATCCTCCTTTGCGCTGGGCAAAAACGCTGGGCAAGCTATTGCTACGAAGCAAAGCTTTGAAGGAAAGTTCTTTCCTCTGCACATGAGAAAGAAAACCACCACGGAAAGACCGGTGGCTATAATAATGGGCCACGATAGCCAGCTGCAAGAGATGACGCCAAAGGAGGCGACGAAGGAGCACAAGGTGTTGGCAGGCCTCTATGAAAGCAGACTTTAAGGGCAACAATGACGGCGTCCTCTGCAAACCAGCGTGCAAACGGCGCAACCTATTAAACGAAATGGATCATTGTTTTAACCATCGCTTAACAACGCGAAGACGATATTTCGCAAGGCCTCCTACAATACGCCTAAGCTTGGGCCTTAAAGCATATAGAGACTGAGAAATGTTATGGATGAAGAAATAGCGATGGACTAGCCTTATGGTGGAAAGAAGAAAAATACCACGGCAGTCCTTTAGAGAATGCTTCGAGCGAAAGGCTAGCAGAAAATTTCCTTTTTGCAAATGTAGGAAGAAAAAGAATAGCTTCGCTATAAGGAATTTCAAATTTAGAGAAAGCGTTGACTTTTCCAGTTTTTTACTCACCAAACGATCAAGATTTAACTTTTGCTTAGAGAAATCCTTCAAGTGCAAGCCCATGATTCAAGACATAGTATGCTCTAGGCCACGATGGCTTAAATTTCTACGGGCCAGCATCGTTTTCATCGTAGAAACGAAAGGAAGATCAGAGCTTTCGGAAGAGGGGTCCTCGAGGTCCTCCTCCACCTCCTCGGTGGCACTATCGTCGTCAGAATATAAACTAGGCAACTGCCAACTTCAGAAATCGGTATGAAGACGATAACTGGTCCAAGCGGAGCTAAAAGCCTCCGCCAAAGCAAGTCTCTTACGTGGATTAAAGGTGGCGCAAATAGCGCCACGGAAATAGTAGGCGTCCATGAATCGAAAAACTCTTCTTTTGAAGCCGTAGAGTAAAAAAACAAGAACTACACGGCCAAGAAGCTCCCCCCAATCCTCCAAGGAGGCAACGGTTGCCTGTCTACGCTTACCATTTCCGCATCAGCGATTGTAAAGCTCTTCAAAATTTCCCAAGAATCGTCGCTGGAAAAAGTCTTTATACTCCGCGCCTACTGGGAAAGCTGCCTGCTGTAGCGGTCTAGAAAGTTGCATCACAGGCTGGAAACGGTTTAAAAAAGTCAATTGAGAGGCCGTAAAGGGACGCCTAGAATGGGGATAAATACTCCCACGGGAGGAGAAGCATAATACATCCGGTAAATAATAACTATAGCTACTGCTTGATGCCGAAAAGACTATACCCGAAGTCAGGCAAATACCCCAGGGTCGTAACAATGCTTTGCCGCCGTAAGCGAAACTTGATATTCCATGGAGGCTAGTGACGCCCAACAATAAGAGATAAGAGAAAAAAACCAAACGCAATAGAGCATAGTCGAGGAGACCTTGACAATAGAGCAATAGACTATCGAGAGAGCTGCCAAGGCTAGCCTGGCAGCGAGTAAACATAGAATGGAAAGCAAAGCGGCGAAAGCTTTGCAAAAGAATACGCCTATAGCTATAGTTAAAGAATCTTATAGGAGAGAGCACATAGCTGCGATCATCGGGAGAATCAGAGAGAAAGGAAAAGTGATAAGAATTAGTGCTCATACCCTCATAAGCTAGGCTTCTGGGATCACCGCTGCTATGAAGAGAACTCATGGAGAAAAGGGGCTCCATGTGCAAATGACGGTTTTGAAAACCCTGGAGTCTTGGCCTTCAGAATCGCCTTTGTTTTCTTTGGAAAAGAGATTCCAAGAGAAGAGGCGAGTCTTCGCCTGGGGCATCCGAATCCTTGTAAAAGAATCAGTCCCTGCGACGGGAGCCTAGTAAAAAGTCGGCCCTGCTACCAGGAATGCGACTAAGATAGCTATACTCCTTCCAACGAATAAGTCTTCGAAAGGAAAGATTTTCAGGTAAAGCTAAGAAATTAGTCGTCTTCACGGATTGTTTTAGCCCCAAATGAAATTCGATGGATGGCAACCCTTGGTTCCTCTCTTTGGCGAAACTCGTCGCATAGGCACGGAAACGATAAAGCTCCTTCACTAAATGGTTGAGCTTAGGACCTTGTTCATCGAAATAAAAGGGGTCTCGAACACACATAAAGGGATAGTATTTAAAAGGCTTAAACCCAGCGAAAGTACTATCCAAGGTATAAAAGGAAGAAAGGGCTAAAGACGGGCGTAGATCCAAAAGGCCCTTAGGATTTCGTTTTAGCCTTTCCGCAAATGGGCGACGAAGGGGTATAGGGTTTCGTTTTAGCATTGCTGCTAATGGACGCTTAGAAGATATAGGGTTTCGTTTTAGCATTACCGCTGATGAACGCTTAAGTACGCCGAGGCTTACGGCCTCGGACCCCGTTGTGGGCAACTACCCTCTTATCCGTAATAGAAACTATGGAAAGATTGCGTGTTGTAAGTTCCTTTATAAGAAGTTGCACATGCCATGAGAAAGGGGATTTCAGTCAAATCTCGAAAAAAGTTATGCGGTGTAGCTGAAAACTGGGATACAACATCGCTACCATAGGTTCCAACACCTGAGGGGCCTTCTTAGGCCGTTTATTGCCCTGGAAACATTGGCCACCCGACATGGTAGCCACCACTTTATTGGAAAGATCAGTGAAAGTAACGAAGACATTATTATACGTTTTGCGAAAGTGTAAACGACCCTGAGAGGTCGAACGAGAGCCAAAGAAAAAAGGCTTAACTTGCAATGCTTGAGGAGAGGTAAGGGGCATGGCGCTCTTATCGTCCTAATTTCAGGGCCTTGCCACGAGCACGCTTAATAGTATTGGCATTAGTACGAGTGCGCTGGCCACGCACGGGAAGAAAGAGAGCATGACGATGACCACGATAGGCACCAGTATCTATGAGCTTCTTTATATTAAGAGAAACCACACGCTTTAAGCGAAGCGCACCTAGCACCATGCCATGAAGCAGGAAAGACAGTAACGAAAAATAATAAGCGTTAAGATTACTAATAAAGAAAGGATCGCTAAAGCCTAGCTTGGCCACAATATAAAAAGATTTTCTAGGACCCACACCCCATATGCACAAAAGGGCACGGCGCAACTCACGATTCTCTGGTAGATCTTCGTTACGAAAAGAATACATGCAATGTATAAAATATTAGAAGATTAGAAATGTAACGAATACAAAAAAAACCTCGCTACTTCGGCGCATAAACTGATAAGCCAGAGGCGGAAAAAAAAGGACGACATGGTGAAAAAGGATGGGACATGGCCTAGCTTACTAAAAAAAACGCGTTAGCAAACCAAAACGTTCTAAAACCAGAAATACATAGAGCAGGAAGTAAACCTTGGCCGTCGATTTGCTGGAAAACAACCCCCTTCTATATAGAATCTTCTGCTTGAAGAAGATTCTACCGGAGAGGGAGACATAGAAGGTTTCCCTCTTAAGGAAAAGCTTCAAGTTATAATTCTTTGCGGATAACACAGAATGGACCATGGACAATATTTAAATTTTCCTTCTTTTTCTTAGAAATAGCAAAGCCTTAGCAAACCACAAACCTCGCTTATTATAGCCCCCAACTTTACGCAAAAGCAGGATGTGGCCGATGAGCGATTTCAAAAGACTCAAGTCATGGCTTAAAATGAGCATTCTATTTTTCCGTGAGCGAAGCAATACGTTAGAAGGAACATGGAAATAGGTAAACATTTCCATGTTGAAATAGAAGCGAAAGAGCGAGGGCGCTAGACGTTTCACCTTAAAGCCCAAACCACGCAACCGTAGTTTGGCGAAAAACAAACGCGAAAGCCTAAGATTATAATAGGAAAGATGGCGCAAAAAAGAAACAAAAGGAAACTTACTAAGAAAGAGAAAAGAAAACACATTGGCCTCCAACCTATAGAAATAATAAGAAGGCAAATGGATGATATAAAATCCTAATAAACCAGTCATAAGAAATAAAGACTTCTGAGGCACGATAAAAAACTTCGTCTGTGGTGAGAAGCCATAGGTATTACTATGCAAAAGGGAGCGGTTTAGCATGGCTAAGCGGACACTTTTAATAAGACTTCGCCGGATAAACCCAAGAGCATGCATTCTTGACTTGTCATAAGGCCCCGACTTGTAGAAACCACATAGAAACCGGATAAGCTATGGAAATTATACTGACCGCTCATAAAACTAAGGGATCAATAGGCCCTACGGCTAGGCCTAGTAATCAAGGTGAGCTTACGCAAAACAGGCTTACCATGGTAGTATTTAAAGAAAACTTTTATAGTAAGCTTATCACAGAAAAAGCCTCTTATAAAACCGTTGTGATAAAGCAATTGAAGTAGACTAAGAGACAGATTATTGCGGCGCACATAGCCATACACATAATGACTCCTGGAGCCCAGGCGCAACCGCGAAACGAGATCGGCTAATTCAAAATTAAAAGTAAGCATAGTGGCTAAAAAGAAGATTTACGCAGCCCCGGAAGAGAACCCCGACCAATACTTCGTTTGAGACTATGACGGCTCAACTTAAACATCCTAAAGATGGAGCGCGGACTATGCGTTAAAAGACACGCGCGCCTAAAAATAGCGGGAGAGGAATTCTTAGGGCAATTGCGAAAGCTAAGGGATCAACACATTTTAAAAAAGCTATTGAAATGAATGTTATAAAGCAGACTCTTCAATACAAGCTTCTTTAAATAATAAGAGGCAAAGCAATGGCGAGAGATTTTTTCCTTCTTTATTCAAGCGAGATGATCTCAGCGCATCTTAGTATAAAGAAAGCTTAAAAGAATCCAGAAAGAACCGGCTTGAAGCCAAATCACCATTAGAAAGAAAGAAACGATAATGCAAAGGGTGTTTCAGATTGTAAAGCCCTAGATTAGTCTTACGCTCTGTAAATAAATTAGTGTCTCGAATAAGAATGGTGTAGCATAGGGGATGAAGGAAATAACTGTGGTAACCCTTCAAACTCAAAAAACGATGGAGATCATTAACGTAAAAAGCTACGGGAAAAAAAGCATTGGCCTTGCGCAAGCTAATGCAAATGTCAAAACTATAGTAGGTCACTCTTAGGCTATAATAGCTGCTATAATTGGACACGAAGGCCCTGCGGCCTAAGAAGAAACGAAATAAATAGAAGTAGTTGTAAACACAGGGATCCTCTAAGGTAGATAGATCACGAAGAGAAAAGAATAGGGTAAGCTTAGATAAAGAGGGAATTAAATGCGTGTTGTTAAAGTCAAAGTGACTATTGCAAAGGAATCGTACAATATGTAAATAGTGAAAGTAAAAATCGGGCATCTTTACAATCTTAGGTATTAGATGACATTGCGCACGACGCAACCCACTCAGGGTCGTTCCTCGCAAAATTCCTTAAGCAATGGCCCTGTTATGCGACGCGAATAGGGGGCCCCACGTCGATTAACGATAACCACAGCATTCTCATTGAATTTTATAAAGAAGCCAGGCAATCGGCGAAAATTAAACTTACTCCTTATTAAGAGAGCACGATGCATAGTGCCTACGGAATAACGTCGCTGTTTACGCTCCTTGAGAAAAACAAAGCGACGTGGGTTAATTCATTTCACCGAGACTAGGACCATGTCACCGATGAAAGCTACTTTCTTCTTGGAGTAACCTAAAACCTTAATACATTGAACCAAAACCATACCCGTCTTATCAGCCACCTTTAGAATGCTCCCTAACTGAATCATGGAAATTAATAGATTAAACGTATGACCTTTGTCTTCATAGGCATTTTGTTGGAGGCTTTGAGCAGGGCCAATATGGAAATATTGGAAGAAACACCGCCCAATTCATAAATGATTTGGCCAGCTCTAATGGGTGCTATCCAAGCATAGGGTGAACCCTTGCCTTTACCCATACGAGAGGCTAAAGCCTTCTTCGTCAGGGAAACATAGGTAAAAACTCGAATGAAGACAAAGCCCATCTTACGCATTTGACGTCTAATGGTACGCCGCCCCGCTTCAATTTGCCTAAAGGTGAGACGACCATACTCCTTGCTCACTAGACCGTAGTCTCCACGAATAGGATGAAATCTTCTTTGTTCCGTAAGCCTACTAAAGGAAAAACTAGGCTTTTGATATTTCTTATAAGTTAGATTACTTGGACTCTGTCTCATAGAAACTAAGTGATCTTTAGATAATGCTCCAAGAAACCATCGTCCTTGTAGAACCACACCTTGACATTGACGGAGCTATTAATGAGAACTACTTGAAAAGTACCATAATCTATATTAGCAGTAATAGTATTGAGGGGAACCCCTCGACCTATTCAAGTAAGCTTTGCCGATCGCTGCTTCCGAGTAAAGCGACCCAAACACTGGATCTTAAAACCACGGAAGCCCAGTCTTCGTGTTGACGAGGTCTGGGGCCTATAGAGGCGCAGAGCTCGATTTTTGGCTAGCGCTATCTTAGCCATATAGTGATGACTTTGTTCCGAATAAATAACATACATTTTTCTAGCAAAAGTGCTTAGAAATAACACTAATAGGTGATACTTATAGCTAGGAGAAACAGTGCCTTCTCAGGAAGACCAATTTTCAAAATTATTATATAAAAGGTTAGCTATTATAGAAGGGAAAAGGAAGAGAGGAATACGCTCCCCTAAGGCCGTATAATATTGCACAATGGCTGGAGTTTTGAAGAGGGAGGCTATGAAGTGACGATAATAAAGCACCACCCTGTTATAAGTAAAGAAGGAAAAGAAAAAATAACGGGTAAAATACTTGCTACTTAACCAAAGAAGTTTTTTGCGCCTTAACCCCATAGCTAGCAAGGCTTTTAAAGCTATAAAGGAATCACAAGTGAAATCCGTTTTATTGGAAGAAGAAAGATTAAATCTTTTGCTATAGTAAAGCAAAGATAACTTCTTTAGTGTAGTACGAAATAAAGAAGAAAAATAATTTCTATTGGAGGACCTTCTTAAAAAGAACTCAAAGGGGAACATAATAGATTTTGACAAACCCTTATTTCAACGCAATAAGCGATTGAATTCCTTCTTTAGTGGATTGAGAAGCTCTCGCGTCGTGAATCCTTGACGAAGTTTAACGGCGATAAAGCGCGCGATGAAGGGCGCTGTTATGTTCTCATTAGTTATAGCCAAAAAGCTAATTTCAACGAAATCCATATAAGATTTTTGGTGGCTTAAGGTTAAATGATTGAGCAGAAAGGATAAATAAGGTTTCAAGAAAGTGAAAACGACATTGTTATGGGAAAGTAAACAATGGATGAAAATAAATTGATGAATAAGATCCTGCTGACTAAAGGCAGCCCTTGGGCTATCGCGTTCACTATTAAGTGCCATATTACGACAAACAAGGTAAAAATAGAAAAAGCGCACGTGCGTACCCTCGGAACGAGCCATGGAGCTCAATAAGAAGCGGCCTTTTCGCCACAACCTAGTAGCGCCGGCAGCAGAGGTTCTTAGCTGTAAGGCCGAACGCATCATTCTCTTATCAAAGAGGAAGAAAGCATTGGCAATGCGCTCTATGCTACCATGGCGAAGAAGCTCCTTAGACCACTGCAGTACGAGAAAAAATTGATGAAAAAGCTTGAAGAAAATAAAGAAAACATAAAAGGAGAAAAAAGCTTCGCTTTTTCTCTCATTCCAATTCTTATAATTCAACGTTTGGAAAAGGTAATTCTTATCCTCGCGCACATAGTCCGCCAAAGTATAAAAGAAAGTCTCCGTTTTACCATCATAGAAGTAGACTCTCAGTAGCAAGCTATTATAATCCTTAGTTAATAAAAAATGACTGTAGAAGAAACCCCCGTCCTTTTCAAACCATTGACCCTTAAAGAGCATGTGCAAAAACATACGCATTTTAAACAAAATGTGCAAATATTGAGGATAATACTTTTGATCAACGAAAACCAAATCAATTCAATTGGAGCTTCAACCCATGCGCATAGCTATAGGATTAACTAGATGGCCCATGAAAAATAATGTCGAGGAGAGAAGAAATCACTTTATTTCTGCTTAAACTTTGTCGATCTTTTCTTGGAATTTTTCTTCGTCTCTCTAAAGCCTAGAGCCTTAGAGAGGGAAAACTCCCCAAGTTTCCTCCCTATCATATCTTGCGTCACTACGAAGGAAATCAGGGAGGAGCCATTGTAAACACTAAAAGACTTATTAAGAAAAAAAGGGGAAATAACGGAGTTTCGTAATCAAAGGGGAAAATATTCCCCTGAGCTAAATTCGTTGGAAAAAAAAATGCGATGAATATAAGGCAACTTTCACGCAGATCGAGACATTCTTTATTAGATGGTAGATTGGTTTTTCCTCGCAGCTTCTGCCTTCTCTTTCTTTATTTTTAAAATTTTCCTAGCTAAATAGACGCGAAGATAACGTCGAACTTCCAAGAAAAAAAGGGTCACTAGGGTGAGAGGAACAAACATTTGGCTACAATGGGCAAAGCCCCACTCTTTACAGCAAAGACATAGGCCATCGTACCAAAAGAAAAGAAATTTTATATAGAAAAAGCACCAGAAATATATAATAATTATATGAAAAATAACTAAAAAGATCCCTCTGTATTTGACCAGCCAGCCCTCTCAAAGAAAGTAATAAAAGAAACACAAATACTCTAACGAAAGCAATAGAAGGTCCACGCTTCGACCTAGTAAATAAGTAAAAGGAAACAAGGCTAAAGCCACTAAAGGAACGATCAAATCCATGATCACATTGGCTAGAAGAAAGATAGAAAAAACAAGTGTAAACTCCTTTATCAAATTTTTAAGCAAGATCAAAAACAACAGGAAAGGTATGACAAAACAAAGAAGAAAATTTACCAAGCAATAAAAGAAATACAGGAAAAATAACCGCACAAATTTTAACATTTATGTCACCAATACTTTGAAATTCCTACGCTTCTTGCGGTCAATAATTCTATTAGTCGTAGGGGTTCCTTTTGTAAAATGACCCCAAGGGCTTAAAGGTGCACGTGGTGGAGAACTTTTACCCTCGCCACCACCATGGGGATGATCACAAGGGTTCTTAGCCACCCCACGAACCGTAGGCCTAAAACCAAAAGCCCTACGTTTACCGGCGCGCTGGAAGTTAAAATATTTATGAGCTACATTGGAACTAATGCCAAAGACACCAAATGAACCTTTAGCAACAGAAACGGACCAGCCAGAAGACAACTTTAGAAAACAGCGACCCCTTATCTTATTAGCCAAGATAGCACAGGCGCCAGCGGACTTAGCTAGCTTAAATCCCGAGAAAGCATAGAGCTCTATATTGTGAACCCTATTAAAAAGATTAATGCTTTCCAGAGGCAAAGCACAGCCTGCACTAAAAACAATGGGAATTCATTTCTCCAACAAAACCTTAGGTGGATTTCCTGAATAAATGGTGGCACCCAATAAAGCAAATTCAGATGCTGACACAAAAGAAAAGAGCCCATTGCGATACATGACGAAAGCAGTAAAAGAAGAACGCAAAGATTCTTTAAACACACGACAAACTAAAGCGAAAGAATGTACTCGACGCAAAGTATCTAGACTACAGCAACGTTTGCGCGAGGCGCCGCCTCGATGAAAAACGCAAATTCTTCCTAAAAAATTGCGACCGCCGCTATGCCTAAGTGCAAACGTTAATCTTTTTACAGATTTGAGGAAATAATAATTTTCCAAGTAAAATCAACGGCTTTACTTGATTAACCTTCCATTTCAATTTCTTTCCCTCGATCCCTAGAAGGCTTGGGACGGGGAGAAAGGGGTAAAGACTCAGGCCCCCTAAACGGAGGCTCCGTTGGAACTGCAGGAGCTGCTGGAGCGTTATCGTCATCATCATCATCATCATCAGGAGTATTAGGAATATAATCCTCATAATACTCCTCATCCTCATAATACTCCTCATCTCCTTTTCCCCGGTTTCGCTCTCGGGAAAACTCCTCATCTCGCCAATGAACATCTTCATCGTCCAAAATAGGCTGAGGTCGAGGGGATGAAAAACAATAGAAAACAAAACGTAAATAAAGTATAAATAAAGTTAAATAATTAAGCATAGTTAATTGAATGGAGTAATAAAGGAACTCTACTATATTCTTTTCTAAAAAGGAAAGCATTGAACCAAAGCCAACAGTGAATATTAAATTTAATCTCATGTTGTCCCCCCAGGTTAAAACCAAGGAGAAATAGAACATAACCTAAAAAATAAAGCTTAACAATAGGTGAAAGAAGAGTAGAGTAAAAAGTAGAGATATTGGCTATGAAGTTTTTAACAACCTTTTTATAAGTCAAAAGTACAAATATGAAATTTATGAAAATATTATAACTTCTATTAAAAAAGTAAGAACTAAGCGACATTCGAAGAAAAAGGATAGCAAGAAAAACAAATAGTACCGAGGCGAAAAATACTAGTAATTCCTCAGAAAAGAAAAAATAAGATAAATTGCTGAAAAACAATAGGGAAAGGACAAGAAAAAATAAATGAAATCGAAGTATTAACATTAAGTACAATGTTTATAAAGTAAAGCCGTTAATATGGAATCTCCCGTCTTAAAGGAAAAGGCTTGTCCCCGATCCTTTAGAAAAATGGCTAGATACCTCGACCAAAGCATGGTACCTCAAGAAAATCAGAAGAAAACATAAGTTAAGTACCTGTCGTTTCCCAGAAGAGAAAGTCAAGTGGAATAGTAATAAAACAGAGAAACATGTTTCTTAAAGAAAACATGCTCGTTAAACGATAAAGTCTTATAAAGAGCTAATAAAGGAGAATTGAGAGAAATATCCAGACTCAGAGGACAAAGGTAAAGATCCTTAGAAAAGGCCTCATTGAGAAAGAAATTAGAGCTAACCTTAAAGGAAAAAGATAAATTGCAATTTCTAATATTAGCAAGTGCAGAATTTCTAATGGAAGAACCTTCATAGCAGCTCAAAGAAGATAAAACTAACAGAGAAGAAGAAAAACCGCTAATAACTGGGTTAAAACTTAAAAGAGAAGGAAGAGCCTCTTCTTCCGTAATGAAAGGAAAGAGAGGTAAAACAGATGGAAGATAATCACCCATTTCTTCAGAGTCTTCAAAAGGCAAGGTCTCCTCATAGAAATAAAGTGACGCCAGTTTACTATAAGTATTAATGAAAAATGCAAGGGAATATTTATAAGTATTTTGCATAGGAACAAAGGAAGTAGTGACGTGGGGCAAGAACTGTGGCTCAACACCAGTGATAAAGCTAGTGCTAAGGTTCGGATCTACCTGACTGGCAAACATGTAATTGCTATAAGAAGGGTAAAGTTCGAAAAAATTATAAGAAGGATAGAAAAAAACCGCTTCTTTAAAGATAGAGGGTATAATGAAAGAAGGACCCTCCTTGATAGAAAAAAATAGGTCATTCTCCAAGAAAATAAAATAAATAATAATAAGAAATAAAATAACTCCAAAAACCGACACTAAGGAACCTACTGAGCTGAAGTAGTTTCACGACCAATAAACATCAGGATAATCCGGAATACGTCGAGGCATGCCGGCTAAACCCAAAAAATGCATAGGGAAAAAAGTCAAGTTTACGCCCACGAAAGTTAATCAGAAATGAATCCTTCCTAGAAGCTCAGAATAGCGCAAACCGGAAAAAAGATCTATCCAATAATAAAAAGCTGAGAACATAGCAAAGACAGCACCCATGGATAATACATAGTGAAAATGTCCTACGACATAGTAGGTATCATGCAAAGCAATGTCTAGGCCAGCACTAGAAAGGACCACTCCGGTAATGCCGCCAAAAGTGAATAGCAAAATAAAACCTACGGCAAAGAGCATAGGAACCGTCATCTCTAGGGCACCACCAGCCATAGTCATAAGCCAGCTAAAAACTTTGACGCCAGTGGGTACGGCTATGATCATGGTAGCAGCTGTGAAATAGGCCCTAGTATCTACATCCATACCGACCGTATACATATGATGGGCTCACACTATAAAGCCTAAAAAACCAATAGCAAGCATTGCATAAACCATACCTATATAGCCAAAGATGCTCTTGTTGGAATACTCCGAAACAACTTGGCTTATAACACCGAAGCCTGGCAGTATTAAAATGTAAACTTCGGGATGGCCAAAGAATCAAAATAAATGTTGATACAAAATGGGGTCACCGCCACCAGATGGGTCGAAAAAAGAGGTATTAAAGTGTCTATCTGTAAGCAGCATGGTAATAGCAGCAGCTAGCACTGGTAAAGCAAGGAGAAGAAGGAAAACTGTGACAAAAATACTCCAGACGAAAAGAGGTAAAGAATGCATGTACAATCCAGGAGTACGCATGTTAATAATAGTTACAATAATGTTAATGGCACCTAAAAGAGAAGATATACCCGCTAAATGTAAACTGAAAATTGCGAAGTCAACGGCGCCGCCGGAGTGAACTTCGATGCCCGATAAAGGAGGATAAACAGTCCACCCAGTACCCGCACCAGATTCTAAAAAGGCAGACAACAAAAGCAAAGAAAAAGATGGAGGCAAAAGCCAAAAACTTAAATTATTTAACCTTGGAAAAGCCATATCAGGGGCACCAATCATTAGGGGCACCAATCAATTACCAAAACCGCCCACCATAGCTGGCATTACCATAAAAAATATCATAATAAAAGCATGTGCTGTAACACATACATTATAAAATTGGTGGTCTCCATTAAATATTTGGTTACCCGGATAGGCTAATTCTATTCTAATGAGTATAGAAAAAAGCGTACCTATAATCCCTGCAAAGATAGCAAAGATTAAATAAAGAGTACCTATATCTTTGTGATTTGTAGAAAATAGCCAACGGTAAACTCAAAATGGAAGTTTTATATTCTGCATTGTTTAAAAATTAAAATTAAGCTAACAATTCTAGGCCTAAGACTAGCTTATACAACTGCACTAAGCTATAGTTACCAAACCTAGTATTATTATTTAAAGTATAATAATTACTACAAATATGCATTAGTATAGAACGAAGCAGGGCTCCCCATCGAATGAATAGGGAATATTCATAGTGACGAACTTTAGCAATAGATCAGATAAGCGGCAAAAGAAAACTATATACCAAGAAATAGAAGACGCAAAAGAAGAGCACAAATCATAACAAAACTGGAAGATAAGTTACTTTATCTATTTGGGACAAAGAGGACTATCAGCTACCTCAACAATACAAAGATAAAAAAAGCGCTATCCATACAACATCCACGAAATGTCAATATCAAATTGCACAAACAAAACCCAAATAATGTTTATGGGTATAATGTTTCTTTAATAAGCGTATGAAGCAAACTAGAAGAAATACAGCTCCTACCAAAACATGCATTCCATGAAGACCTGTCAACATAAAAAAGGTGCAAGCATAAACAGAATCGGAAAAATTGAAAGTGGATTGGTAATACTCTACCCCCTGACAGACAATAAAAACGAAGCCTAGAGCTAGAGTTAAAATAAAAGAATCCATAGCTTCTTTATAAGAGCGAAGGCGAAAGATTTATGGGCCCACGTAACAGCGAAGCCCGAAGTAATTAACAAGAGGGTATTAAATAAAGGATAATAAAAAGGGAAAATGGGCTTTATACCCGCCGGCGGCCAAATGCCATCCAATACAATGGCAGGGCTCAGAGCCGAATGAAAGAAGGCTCAAAAGAAGCCAAAGAAAAGCATTATTTCGGAAAGAATAAACATGAGAAAGCCCTTCTTTAAACCTAGCTTCACCACTAGGGTATGCTGGCCTAAATAGGTGGCCTCGAAGATAATATCTCGAAATCAAAGGGATACACAGGTTAAAAGCAGAGCGAGGCTATAGAAAAGGAGAAAGGCACCACCTTCAATTCGGTGGAAATAAAACACCATGGAAGCCGCGAAACAAAAACTGCAAAGGCCTACTAGCAGAGGCCATGGACTTGGCTCCACGAGGTGATAAAGGTGGTTTCTCCGAAGGGACATGGCCTCTGCTAGTGCGACGCTTCGTAGAGGCTATCCCTTAGATAGATGGAAGAGAGCACTAGAAAGACATAGGCTTGCAAAAAGGCCACGCCGAATTCCAAAGCAAAGAGTAAAAGAAGAATACTAAGCAGTGGCAAAAGAAGTCAAGCCCTTAGTTGCACCAAAGGCACGATGAAACCCGACACTATGAGCACCAGCGTATGCCCCGCTAAGATGTTAGCACTGAGCCGGATGGCGAGGCTAAAGCAGCGCACGAAATAGGAAAAGATTTCTATGGGCACCAAAAGAAATAGCAGGGGAAAGGGGCAATGAGGAAGGAAGAGTTTTAAAAAAGTGAGATTGTGAGTCACAAATCCCAGAAGAAAAAGACTCAAAATGAGGCTAAAGGAAAGAAAGAGGGTGATGACCACATGGCTTGTAATGGCTATGCCAAAGGGCATAAGGCTTAGCAAATTAGCCCCCAAAATGGCCAAAAAAAGAGATAGGAAAAGCGGCACATAGACCACGCCCTTAACGCCCGCCTGCTCGCGCAAAACGCCGGCTACGAAGGCATAGAGCAACTCCCAGCTTTGTTGCCACGAGGTGGGTAGAAGAGTACTGTTTATAGTGAAAAAGGCTACTCCCAGAAGCAATCCCAGGAGCAGGAGGCTCAGTGGTAATACGAGGGTGAAAAGGGAGAGATCGTTGCCGAAGAGACGCAGCGGCAAAAGTCTTATAAGATCAAACTGCTCCAAGGGCGAGGCCACACTAATAAGCCGACTGAATGCGTCACAAGATGCCTGCCATCCCCAGACACATGCCCAAAAGAGCCAAGCTGTGGACGAAGCTGGTATCGGGGCCTAAGGCCATTAAGGTTAAGGCTAAAGCAAAGACTACCATAGAAATGTAGAAATAAAGCGGCGTCTTTTTCTTTGGCTTCTCGTAGAAGGGCATGGCTTTTAAAGTATAGATTTCATTAGAAGAGGCAAGCTCCTCTCCGAGCTCCGCATTTCTCCCAGCTCCTCTCCGAGCTCACTTAAGCGCGCCTCCGCAGCTATAGCCTCAGGAAATGAGGGAAAATCCCCCACGAAGCCTCGCGCACCCAGCAGGCTAACATTGTCCCGGAAAATCTCCCAGCGCTCATGGAGTAGCGTCTCCCTGAGGGAACTGACCTCATCAGATGGTGGCAACTTATTTTCCTTAGCAGCCTTAGCAACCTGAGATCGCTGAGATTGCAACACTTCCATGCTTCGTTGAAACAAAGAGTAAGGGTAGTCCCCGGCTTTCCTCCTAGTGCTAAAGCTCGCCTCAAAGGATAGGCGCGAAAAGGATCGGCACCGAGTCTTTTTCCGATTGAGTTCCATAAGCTTCAGGCTAAGCCCTAAGGGTTTAGTAAAATCACGCTCATCTTGAGGCACGTGGTAATAGTTATTGGACATGAGGGTGCTTATGGGGAATTCATAGATCTCCGACACGAGGGTGTTTTCATAGCTCACGTCCTCCGCTATGTGTGCATGGACGAAGGTGGATTGCGTGGTATAAAGAAGGCCCAAGGAAGAATAATGCTGAATAAACTTTTCCTTCTGCACCCCCAGGATGAAATAAAGGGTAGGCTCGCTAGAATCGAGGAGCATCTCCTCAAAGAGTCGATCCTCCTCCTCGCTATTGATAGCCATCACAAGGAAAAAGGAGGCCGTGAGCACCCAGCCGCTAGCGAGACCCAAGGCAAAGAGCAAGGTATAGCAGCTCTCGGCAGCCTCCTGGTTCTCGTAAAAGCTAACGTACATAAGAGCGAAACACTAGACGGAACGCAAGGAGCAGGAAAGATAGCAGATCGCTATCGAGATTATGGCGCAGACTATGGGCCAAGGGCTCGTAAAGCTTACTAGCATGCACAAAGGCATAGAGTTCCTGCTCGAAGCGAGACACGGATTCCAGGGGAATACCATCTAGAAAGCCGTTCAAGGCCGCATAGAGGAAGATCATTTGATCCACAACGTCAATGGGGCTATAGCGAGGCTGCACCAAGAGGCGCGTTAATTTTTCACCACGGTCCACTAATTTCTTCGTGGCCTCATCCAGGGCAAAACCTAGCTTGGTAAAATCTTCCACTTCACGATACTGAGCTAACTCTAATTTTAGGTTACCCGCCATGCGCTTCATCGTTCTATTCTGCGCCGCCGAGCCTACGCGGCTCACCGATAGGCCCGGGCTGACGGCTGGACGAATGCCCTTAGTGAAGAGTTCCGTTTCAAGGAAGATCTGTCCATCCGTAATAGAGATTACATTGGTGGGTATATAGGCTGATACATCTCCTTGAATCGTTTCAATGATGGGAAGCGCCGTAAGGGAGCCCCCTTGGGAGAGATTAGCGGCCCGCTCCAGGAGTCGCGAATGGAGATAGAACACATCGCCGGGATAGCCCTCGCGACCCGGAGGGCGGCGAAGCAAAAGCGACAGCTGTCGATAGGCCACGGCATGCTTACTAAGATCATCGTAAACGACGAGAGAGCGCAAGCCCTTAGACATAAAATATTCCCCTATGGCGCAACCACTGTAGGGAGCCACATACTGAAGGGCGGCGGGGGTCGCGGCCGTAGCGGCGACAATGACGGTGTAGGCTAGACTACCGTGGCTTTGCAACACATGAGCTAGGCGCGCTACTTCGGAGAGCTTCTGACCTATGGAAACATAGACACAGATAACATCTTTATTCCTTTGGTTAAGGATAGTGTCGATGGCGATGGAAGTTTTACCGATCTTGGCATCGCCTATAATAAGCTCCCTTTGACCGTGACCGATGGGTACCAAGCTATCGACCACCTTCAATCCTGTTTCCAGAGAAACATTCACCGGACTGCGGGAAATGATGGAGGGAGCACGGGTCTCTAGGGGTCGGCTGCTCTGGGTTTCGAGAAGGCCTTTGGAATCCAGGGCTTCGCCGAGGGGATTCACGATACGTCCTAGAAGGGCTTCGCCGACGGCTACCGATAGAAGCGAGGGGCCTTTACAAGCATACATTCCGGGAGTAAGGTCAGCGAGATTACGTAAAGCCACGGCGCTGATCTTATTCGGTGCCAAGTTTAATACTAGGGCAGGCACCACGAGGACGCCCTTGCCATGAAAAGCCACGATATTTACCACCTCTCCGTAGCCCGCGGCGGTGACGCCACGTAGATTTACAACGCCGTCACTAATGGAGTCCACGAAGCCTATGGTGCGGGAAGAATCCCCCAGAATAGGGACTTTATTACGCCTGGTGAGTGCTAAGACGTTGCCTAGAAGATCCTTCCAGAGAACCTCATCCTTTTGTTGCGCTGTAGTAGATAAATGCATGATTGACCTAGGAAAATAAAATCACGGAAAACAAACAGAGACTAAGCCTTAAAGAAAGATGGGTCTAAGGGCGGCGACGCTTAGCTGACCAGAGCCAGCGAATAAAACCATGGTAAATGCTCGATGGAAGCCTAAAATGGACTCGCAACGGGGGTACTCCCGCAAAGATCAGCGTCCCCAATCACTGAATTTTAGCTAGAGTAGCTCAAAACATTCACCGCAGGAAATAACCTGGACGGCGGCGAAAAGCTCGCAGATCATGAAGCACGAGGATCTTAAGATCCAGCTTACGGAGCTTTAGAGCTAGTAGCGCTCAGCGCCAGCGAACCTTGGTGTGCAAGCGTCAAAGGCGTCAAGAGCTGCGACTTTTGTAATACATTAGGCTGCTATAGGCCCTTAACCAATGTCTACCACGGGCACTGCAAAGGAAGCGTATCTGCCTATAGGTGCGGCGAAGATAACGACGCAAACCGGGCACCCAGGAAGGCAAAAATAGCCTCTTCAGGAGAGGCCGCCATCCGCTGATCTCCAGTTCCAATTCGACGTCGCGAATGAAACGTAGCAGGAGTCAGCCGCGAGCATAAGCTCATCGCTTAAAGGGATCCCCGAAAGTATGGTGAAAGATAATCTCCCAAAAGATAGGGGCGTTTCACGGAAGTCGATAAAGCTTCACCAAAATGGTGAAGCCTCCGAAGTGATACCACAGGTTCCTCAGCCCCAAAATGGGGGAACGATAGACTCACGATAAGACGCTGTGTGGACTCTCAGCGGAATGGAGGAAGAGGTAATTCTCAAAGAAGGATTCCACCGCCACGAAGAGATAGAGCGGAACCCTCCAAAGACCATAGAAAAGGAAAAAAACAAAAGCAAACACTGGGGGCAGCAGCAAAACTGCATAGAGACACCAGCGCAGGAGGCGCCAGGAAAAGAGGCGGGGGTAGGAGAGCACCCTCAACCAGCGCTTTAAAAGGGCCTTGTCCTCGACGTAGAGAAGCTGGGCACGCAAGACTAAGGAGCCAAGGAAGGGACCCTTCACCAGGGTCTGCTGCCGCGGTAGGGTGAAAGCCTCGCGCAAGGCTTGAAGAGTTTCCTCCTCATAGATAATGAAATAAAGTATTTCTCGTTTTGAATTCTTATAATAGCGATAGGAGCCCTTTAGCATGCTAACTAAGAGGCCTTTGAGTTACCTGAAAGTCCCTGAAGGAGGAACCTAAACCGCGGCCCCTGGCCGGCTTTCGAGGGCGAGGGGGGTACCCCCATTTACGGGAGCGGGGGCTCTTAGCCGCGGCCTGCCTCCTAGGTGGAACCTTCCTAGGCTTCGTAGAGGCCTGCCTCCTAGGCGGAGCCTTGGGCGGCCCGGGGGTGACTCTCAGCGGCGGCAGGCGCAGGCCTCATTGAGAGCGCCCCTTCCTCACCCAAGAGAGACTATGCCTTAGGAGTGGATAGCTACGGCTAAGAGTCAATTGGTGCTGGCGCTGTTCCAAGTGGTTCTCAAACTTCATCGAAAGGGTATTCTGCGAAGCAAGATGAACCAAACGAAATTGTCAGTAAGACCTAGGCAAAAGAGCTTGCTCTAAACGCCAATTATCGAGAGCAAAATAGGAAAAGGCCCGGGGTGACACCAGAGAAAGCCAAGGAAAAGACGGCCGCATGGGCTCCCCCCGAAGGCCGAGGATTTTGGCTCGGCGAAGGGAAAGCTTTCCTAGCATTCTTTTCGAACGATGCCAAAGGGAAGGGCTACGCCTCGTTCTTCCCCGGTGCGCGAGATGGCGTACAGCGCTGCTCGGCAGCAAGGACCGGGTCGAGCGTAGAAGCACTTTGCAAAGACGCGAGGGCTTCACACGGAGAAGCGGTGACCGGGCGATGGCACCCCGGGGAAGCGCAGGTAGCCTCGGGCTACGAGCGACAAGAGTAGTGAGCTTAAGCAACCTAGCGAGAAAATAGTAAAGAAATTTTCCAAAGAACGCCGGCGTTCGGCTGCGCTCTCGATTCAATCGACGGCGGTAGGCACTTTCTCAATCGTAGCTCTTGGGATTAACGGCGGCGCCGGGGGTGTGTAATTGTCATCGTTGATAAGTGGAATAGAGAAGGAAAAGGGAGCTAAGGATACGAAAAACTACGCGGCCCAAGGGCTGGTTCTGAAGCTTGAGAAAAGCGGGCAGGCTCACAGCCCTTTTAAAAACGTAATCGCGGTGCATTCCACGGGGCGCTAAAAGGTCGAGGAAATTATGACGAAAGATGAAACTGCTCTTGCGATGGCTATAGCGGATGCGTCGAAAGCGCTGGAAGGTCTTAAAGGGCCGTGTCATGAAACGCTTCATAAGGCGTCTTCGCGAAGCCAAGAAGCGCAACCCCGTGAGACTGTTGAAGAGTACCTGATGTCTTCGGAAGAAATCGCGCACCTCGCGCGGGGGCAGGCTAAAGACCTCCTCATCGGTGAAGAGGCTGGCTATTTCCGGGGACACCAGGCGTGGCGTAGCCAAGCTGTGGCGCAAAAAAGCCGTGAGGAAAGAAGCTGTCGAAGCGAGCGAGGCTGGCCCCCTCAGAGCATAACCACTCCACGGGGGTCCTTGGGTCCGTGGCTCGGCGATAGCGTGGCTTAAAGCGCGACGCCCTAGGAAGTGGCTATAATGCAGAAATCAATGAGTAAAGGTGGAGAGACGACTCACTTTGCGCACACTGTTGGCCCAAACGAAGAGTGAAGTGAACTTGCGTTCCAGCACCGTATGGGTTACTAAGTTATTGTAAAACAAAATGGCCTCCAGAGACTCGTCATTGCCCGGCACCGCGAGGGAAAGGGCTTGGGCGCCCGTAGCGGTATCGGCGATGCCGATGCAGGGTATACGTGCACGAAGCGTCTCCCGGGCGACGCGATAGCTGCGCTGAACCCCACAGAGAAAGACCACCCGGGGCCAGGTGAAGCGGGTCAACATTCAATTACTATAGGTGTCCTTACGAAGACGCTGCTTAGCACTATGCACCACCGGGGAGAGATAAAGGGAGCGCACCCACGAAGTGGTAGAAACAAGCAAAAAATTAGTGATCAAGCCACCGATCCATCCGGAGCTCACATAATATTCCCCACACAACTTAGAGGATTGACGCACAATGGAAGCCTTCAAGGGGTCGAGAGTGACGAACCAAAGGGGGTGGCGAAGGCGCACCGCCGCCTGAAGGAAGAGAATAGCCTTGGAAAACATATAGAGAAACTTGGTCAAATCAATCAACAGTACTTGTTGACGCTGAGCTAGTACCATCCATCCGCAGAAGCGATGGCTGTTGACCAAGCTGTGGCCTACGTGCACGCCGCAATTAATTAAATAGGAATAAGAGGTGTCGAGCATGGAGTTTTACTTTCTTCCACCAAAGTAATTCACGACGGCATGAAGGTTGAGACGCACCGGGAAGATGAGCTCCCTCATCCGGGGGGGGCGCAGGTAATAGGCGCAAAGCAGAGCATAGGAGACGAAAAGATAGGGGGCATAGGGAAAGAAAGCGGCGCGTTTCCGCAGGCGCTTTAGCAAACGCACATAAATAATAGCGCGGCCATAGTCGTCAAAAGTGATCAAATCCCCAATCTTTATTTTGTGATGGATATAAGTCTCAAGAACGCCATTGATGAGCACGGTAACGCCGCGTATGAAGTCCATGGAACTAAAAAAGGAGGAAACGAAACCTGTGCGGTAGAGAAAACACATTAGGCGCCCTTCGAGGGCAAAAGCCAGGTTTTCCTCGTAGAAACCGACCCTACCGTGGGCACCCTGGATTAAACGACGGAGCTGTCGGAAATTATAGGTGATATAAAATAGACGCACCAGGCGCACCGCTAGGAATGTGGGCCTTCGGTAGGGTCGAAAGCGTTGCGGGCCGCGAAGCTCTACGCGATAGATATATTTCCGTGACCTCTTCGAGCGATTACGACGGCGACGCTCCCAAAGTTTGTGAAAAAAAAGAAGGAGGCGAGTTTTCCGTCGACTACCCTGATCTAAATATTCAGGAAAGCGATGGCTGCTGGCTCATTGCAAATCCTCGGGCGTCGAGCGCACGGCGACATTGGTGAAGGTTTTCTCCAAGTCCAGGGTGCCCAGGCGCACCACACCCCAAATGTCCAAGAGAAAACGGCGATAGTGCGAGTAACGATGACGTACTAGAAGTACCATAGTTATTAAATTATAGGGTTAGGGCCTTAGCCAAAGTCATAGCAAGCCCTTTCTCAGCTGAAGCTTAGCTTGCCGCAGAGAAAGCTGGCGCTCAAACATTGCCGCGGAAAAGCCAAAACCTGGCTTCCTAGCCATAAGCAGAAATCGTGGAACGCGGTATCATTTCCAGAACGAAAGACTGGCAAGAAGGAAAAGGTAAAAGAAGAACAAGACCCACTTCCAGAGACGCAGTTCGCAGAGATTTCCCATGGTGAAGAGATCGCTCCGAAAGAGGGACAAAGCCTGAGGCAAGGACCACTCCTGGAAGCGCAGATGACGCAATCAAGGCCAGAAGAGAAAGGCATTCTGATGCGAGGGCCGGTGCCACCGCTGAGGGTCATCGGAAGCGTGGGGGTGGCCCGCCCGGGACACATGTCTCGTGTGCGACCAGGAACTTCAAAAGAAGTTGAAATATTGAGACACTATGTCCAAATGGGATAGCAGATGGGTGACAATCAATCAGTAATCAGCACCAAAGCTACGAGATTTACGCGGCGACCAATCGAGCCTTCACAAATAGGTATAGTACATGCCTTGGAAGAAAAGGAAAAAAGGAAAAGCCAAGACCCAGAAAATAACCAGAGGATAGCTAGCGATATCCTCCTCCAAGATGTAGTAATATTTGGCGCTATGGAGGTAGCGCGAAAAGAGAAGACGGCTAAGCTTATATTTTATGTGCTGCTGCGAGACCAACCATGAGGGCTCGAGACTAAAATAATGAGATAGCGTAGGATCCTTGTGCAAAAATAGATCCGACAAACGGTTGCCAAAAAACTCCTTATCCAGAAGTGTAAAGAGAGCTCTTAGATTCTTCTTTAAGTCTATGCGAGTGTCGAGGGACGACGGCTTAAAGAGGTATTCGGCGCGAAGTTCGTCGCGATCCTCCAGGTTGGCCCCGGCGGCGGTGGCCTCGATGTCATAGTAGAAAGCCTCCTTTAGCACGCCTGCCTGCCTTAGGAAATAGGTAAGCTCCTTAGGCAGATACATATGAAATTGAAGGAAATCCTTGAAAGAATGCAATAGCTTAAAATCATAGAAAGAATAATTTACAGCAGTTCCTCGAGCTTTGCTTCGAGGAATTTTCGTGGATAATCCCCGAGGAAGATCGGGGAGACGCAATTTCTTGTTTAGTGGCGGTCAAAAGAAGGAATTCCAAGCTCGCTTTAGACTCTCGGCCTCAAGCGAAAACGAAAGACCACGAGGGCCGGGGCTTCAAAGGGCTTGCAGACTAAGGTGCACCGCCGGTGCACGCAGAGTCGCCAGGCGTACCAAACCACCCCGCCAGGAGCGAAGGGCTTGGAGCAGCTCCGACGGCGCATAAAGCCCTTCGCTGCTGGAATCGGCGGCGACGCGACGCAAACCGGATATTAGACCATGGGTGCGCGGCGAAGGAAAGAGAAGTTTGGGACCCCATCGGGCATCCCTAGAGGCGCGAAAGTCGTTCCAGGCTTTAGCCGCGCTTCCTTCGAAGATGGGGGGGAAGAAAAGGGCGCGGAAGCTGGCAGAAAACACACAAAGTAGAAGCAAACAAACATAGTAAAGAACTGGGCCGAGGGCGAAGATATTGAGAAATTGCTGATCACCTAGGAGGGCCAGGTCGAAGCGAGCGTAGTAGGGGTCATCCAAGGCCAGGTAGCCTACGTGGGCTGAGGGCTTTAGGTGATATGGATAACGGCGAAGAAAGTCGAGGGCCTCCCTTCACATCCGCTCGTCCATATACTCCAAGAAGATATACCAGCGGTTACCATGAGGCCTCACCTGCCAGGCGGCATCCTCGAGCAATGCTCGGGGGGAGGGACAACAAATCTCCGTGAGCTGCCACCATAAATTATAGCTCAGCGTACTATAGGAGGTAAAGGTGCTTCACCGCATGATGCTAAGGTGCTGCAGATTGCGTGCTTTGCGAATCTTATAGATGTGCTTGGCATGGTTCCAATCGCCTATGAGGCCAGCCCAAGGCAGCTTCGAGAGCTCGGCACAAAGAAGGAAGCTATCCCAAGCGCGCTCCCAAGCGGCGAGCAGGGCTAAATAGCAGCCACTGAGAAAGGCAGAGGGAGAGAAAGAACCGGGGCTTTGCCCGGTGAAGGCTCCGAGACACCCAAGGTAAGTGTCCACGGCGGCGCTAAAGGAAAGCCATAGCCCTCGACTAAAGAGTTTACTGCGCAACAGGCGGTAGAAAAGCTGCAGCCGCTCCCAGGAAGGAAAGGCGGGTGCATAGAGCGAGCTTTGGCGCTCCCACAGCAGGAAAAGGCTATAGCCATAGGGCATAGGAAGCGAAGCGCTACAGCTCTCCATGGACTGCTGCTTTAGGTAGGCTCGAAGCTCGGAGCAAAGGCTCCTAAAGCACCCGACCACAAGCTGGCTCAGAAGGAGGCACAGCTTTCCCAGGCTGGAGCCCACCGTGGACACCACCAGCCGTGTTGCTTCGAAACTTAGAAAGACCAGCTGGCAGAGTTCCCTTCACCAAAAGCAATAGAAATCCTCGTAAAAAACATAGATGCCCCCGAGAACAGGCAGCGAACTGAAGAGAAGAACGTAGCTGTCTCTAGCAGCGAAGATCTGGGGACCATGATAGCAAAAAAGAAGTCAAGGATACTCGATTCAATAGGAACTGCGGCGGAGGAGGGTAACACTCAGCTGATAGGCTGTAAGGTGAGGCGCCATCTCGAAGCTATCGGGAAGACCCTCCACGCTTTGGCTAGCTAGACCATGGTAGACTAAGGCTTTCTTCGAGGCGCAGAAACCCACGTAATCGGCGAAGTAAGTGAAATGCCTCACCCAAAAAGCCACGGGAAGGCTATCGCGCTGGGGGCGATGCCGCAGATAGCGCGAAAAGGTGGTAGAAAAACTAAGGGGATCAAGTACTCAGAGCGGGCCATGGATGAGAAAGGTTCACCACCCCTGTCAATAGCGCACCGTATAGCCACAGGTGACGAGATAGTCCTGGGGCAAGAGACCCGGCCCTAGGACGCCGCCATAGGGCATGCCTGGCCGGGACCGACGGTACACCTGGGTGACCAGAGCCTCTCCAGGAATCAATAGCTGGTCCACGGCATAAGAAAACAAAAGCCACAGAGGGTAACCAAAGAAAAAGATTGAGAGGAGAAGAAAAATCCAAAACCATCGCCTCACTGCAAACCTTAGAATGCCTAGGGCAAGCTTTAAGCATGCCCAGGGTGCACAGGCTAGGAAATGCAGCAGCAGTCATAGAGCGCAATAAAGTCTAAAGCCAAGGATCCAGAGAGTGGGATTAATGATGGGAGGGAAGTAGGCTCACAAAAGCTTAAGCGCGGTCCTGGGCAGCAGCAGGAGAGAGCTCAGTCGACCCGAAAGAAGCCCCTGAAGTTGCACCAGGCGAAGCAGTGATCAAAAGCGGCGCAGATGAGCCTGGGGCCAAATTAGGTACAGATTTTCCAAAGCAGCGAGGAACAACAGAAGGGGAAAACCCAGGAGAAGCACCACAACTTCGAGGCTAAGGGAAACTAGGAAACCTAGGCCTAGGAAAGCGAGCGAGGGGAGAAGAGGACCTCGCAGTCTAAATGGAAGAAATCGGGAGAAGAAAGCTAGGAAACGTGGGTGTAGGCCCGCAATTTCCAAGGGAGCCGCCGTATGAGCCAGCCATGTCAACTCATAGCCTTCGAATAGGGCTAGCTTCTCCTTGATGGACCGGTTCTTCTCGCGTAGCAGACCGAGGTAGGGGGTAAAGAGTTCGGACACCGAGAAGCTATAGTAAAGAAAGCGTCGCACCAACAAATAAATATGAAAGAAAAGCTGACTAAGACGCGCCTTGCCACGCAGCGAAAGCAAAAGGTAGAAGCGATAGGAGAGGCTATAGCCTAAGAGAAACACCAGGCCTAAAAAGCTAACGTCAAGGGCTGACAGCAATGATCGTAAGAAACCACACAACTTTTGGCAAAGAAGCAGTAGGAAAAGGAAGAAACAACGAAAGGAAAAGGAAATAAAAAATCAAATGAAGATGAAATAGCGACGCCTACTGGACCTAGCCGCCTTGCTTTTAAAGGCTGAACTATGGGGTACGCGCATGCGCTCCAGGAACAAACGTGGCAGCTTATAGTAGTTAAATCCCCCATAACTTGGCTGAGTGTAAAGATAGCGTGTGAAAAAATAGACTATCACGCGGCTACCTCGGATAAGCAGTTGTATAAAGACAAGAAGAAGAGAAAAGGGTAAGCGGCTGCAAAGCTGAGCGAAAGAGAAAAAACGGCCGATGAAGGCTATAGTAGCATTTAGTCGTAGATTCCAGCGTTTATAGACGTAGAAGAGAAGGTTGAGCCACGCAATAAGAAAGAAGAAGATTAGGGACAAAAGGCACAGCAGAGGTCTATAATCCTGATGCAGCTCTATGGGAGCAAGAATAGCGCTTGCGACAAAGGAAGAAGGGCTACGTGTAAATAATGGTCTGCTAGTATAGAACCATCCACCTTCAAAGGTCTGCGACGGGACCCACGCCATGGGTGTAACTGCCCAGCCATAACAGAAGCTTCAGGAGAGCAATAATATTAACGGTACTAGCATTAGGTAGAGGAAGAAGCTTCTACCAACGGCCATTGGGCGCTCTTCTTCGCTTAAGAAGAGGAGTCGGCTTCACAGTAGCAGCATGAAGAAAAAAAGGAAATAGAAAGCGGCGGCTGGGCTTTCAAAGAGAAAGCGCACTGCGCTATAGCCATGGTCTAAGAGAAAAGATGAGCCATAGGCATAAGATTTGAAGGGAGGTAATCCTGGTAACAGCTGGATAACGGCATCCTGAGCTATGTGATAGCGCACAACGAAGTATCAATTAGGTATAATTCTAAAGCTATAAACATGGAAGTTAGGTATAAAATCTGCAGCAAAGCAGCCGACGATGGTGTCGTGGGGCAAAGGCGTGCATACGAGGACATCGAAGAGAAGGTGCATGCGTTTTATTCTAGGATTGTCTTAGGCGAAAGCTCGCGGCGGCGGCGCGACGAGGATCATAGAAAGCGGCGGCGGCGGCGCTGGGAGGCAGCGTAAGATTGATAACACCGATAAGCGCTACGAGGAGCAAAAGCCCGGCTAAGAGAAAGCAATGATTGTAGTAATTATAAAGGAGGGAACCGAGGGAGTAAATATTGGATTTAAAGAAAAGAAAGGAGACTCAATTACCGGTGTAATTGTGGAGCAAAGAAACGTCCATGGGAAAGGAAAAAAGAAAATCAGCGCTAAGGAAGAAGAGTATAAAAAGGAGAAAATAGAAGCCTATGAAAAGACCTATGGGCATATAATTGTAGAAAGTATTATAGCTTTCCACGACGCGCAGGTTGAGCAGCATGATCACAAAGAGGAAAAGGATGGCCACGGCTCCCACATAGACGATGAGAAAGAGGACGAAGAGAAATTCCGCACCTAAGAGGAGAAAAAGGAGCGAGGATTGCAAGAATACTACCACCAAATAAAGCATGGAAATCACGGGATTACGAGCTACAATGACCGCATAGCTGGTGAGAGACAAAAGGAGACAAAGGAAATAGAGGGACATAACGTTTAAGCGGATAAGGGGGGGGTAGCTGGCAGGAGAAGCGATAGCAAATAAAAAAGGGGCTCCCGGATCAAGGTGACGAGGGGTAGCAGCTCATACTGGAGAAGCAGAAGAAAAGCCACAAGACGCTCCCCCTTGGGTTCCTCTAAAAGGGCAAAGAAGGGCTCCTGGGAAAGGAGGCCGCGATGACTCAGGGCGTAGAAGGGAAGACTTGGGAGAAGAGGGGCAAAAGCATCGTCTTGCACCATCCTTGCGAGAGCCCGGGGATAACCGCTGTGAAGCACCACGAGGCGGCAGCCAAAGGGCATGCGTAAAGAGCTCTCAAAGATAAATATGGAGCTTGCTCAGCGCCGCAGTAGAAGATGCACCTTAACACCGTAATGTGGCGCTAAAGCGCGAAGCTCACTTAGCGCCGAGGAGCTCTGTCCATCGTAAAGCAAGAAAAGAACCTCGGGGCTTTGAGCGAAGAGCTGACGAAATTGTAAAACAAAGTAGTCTCTGCGCCCGAAGGGACGCTCCTTGAGGAAAAGTTTAGCTCGCGTTAACCTCATGGATGATGACTAAAGCTGCAGCATTTATGAAAGCTATGACCGTAGGCAAAGACATCCTTAAGGGAAGGCGGGGAAAACCGTAGAGCGTCAATTGAATCACGGCCTTAAGACTAATGCAATTGCGCTGCACCCATTGATTGTTCTCCCACAGCGGTGCTTCATAGCGCAACAGACTAAGCAATTGCCCCATGCTGGGTCCGCTAATGATGAGGAAGCTATAGCTACGATTTTCCATCACGGTAATGGATACGCCAAGGCTTATGTAAGAGGCTAAATCCTGGGTGAATTCATTGAACTCCTTACAAAATTTTATGGAATTCACGCCGAGGTTACCCAGGACTGTACCTAGGGGAGGCGTAGCCTCGGCGCTCTGGGCTCTTATGAAGATGGTCAGCCGATGAACTACTTCGAGGGCCGTTTCGTCGTGCGCCGAATCATGGGAGTGTGCCTCGTAGTAAGGCAGCGCCATAAGAATTTAGTCTAAGAGCTTGGTGATAACACCAGCGCCGATGGTAAGATTACCCTCGCGCATAACGAAACGCAGGCCCAGATTCAAGGGGCCAAGGGTGACAAGATACACCGTGAAAATAAGGGAATCTCCCGGCATCACCACAGAGATCTCCTCCGGTAGGACGATGGAGCCCGTGACGTTCGAAGTGCGAAAGAAGAATTGGGGCCTATAGTTCGAGTAGAAAGGATGCTTGCGGCCGCCCTCCTTGGCGCTAAGAATGTAAACCTTAGCCTCGAAGGAACTGAAAGGCTTTATGGAGCCGACGGCGCAGAGTACATTGCCTCGCTTGGTTTCGTCCTTCTTAATGTTCTTAAGAAGAACGCCCACGCTATCGCCCACCTCCGCAAAATCCAAAGTCTTGCGAAACATCTCTAGTCCCATACAGAGAGTACTGGAGACATGGCGCCCAACGAAATCCAGAGAATCGCCCACCTTTAGTCGGCCCTGTTCCACCTTACCCGTGACCACGGTGCCGCGACCCTTGATCACATAAACATTTTCGACGGGAAGAAGCACGGGGGCATCCACGAGTCTTTCGGGCTGCTTAATATAGCTGTCGACCTTGGACATGAGCTCCTTTACGGAGCCCGTGCCCATGTCCGATTCCCGCTCCTCCTCCAGAGCTGTGCGCGCGGAGCCCTTAATGACGGGAAGATCGCCATCGAAACCGTAGCTTTCCACGAGTTCTCTAATCTCTAGCTCCACCAAGTCTTTCATGGAACGATCATAGAGAGAATCCAATTTATTGATGTAAACGATCATGTAGGGTATACCTACTTCCTTGGCTAGAATGATGTGCTCCCGGGTTTGCACCTGAGGTCCATCATTGATAGCTACGACCAGAATAGCGCCTTCCATTTGTACCGCCCCGGTCAGCATGTTCTTAACATATTGCTGATGTCCGGGACAGTCAATGTGGGAATAGTGGCGATAAGCTGTCTCATACTCGACGTGGGCAACGTTTATGGTAATACCACGAATCTGTTCCTCCACATGATTATCTATTTGTGAATAGGCGCGAAAAACGGTGTTTCCTATGCCAGCTAAGCACTTGGTGATAGCCGCCGTAAGCGTCGTTTTGCCATGATCCACATGGCCTATGGTGCCTATGTTACAATGAGGCTTAGTGCGTTCAAAGTTCTTTTTTTTAGTCATGGCTTAAAAGGTTGTTGCTAACTTAGTGAAGGAAACGCTGAATTAGAAAGCGATTGGTAAGGGCCGTCTCGTGAAAGAGGCGTTTTCGCTCGAAGGCCTCTCCTTTATTGTAGAGGGAATTGTGCAGAAGATCGACGAGGGATTTCGTCGTGAGACGCCCTTGCTTTCCCTTCAGCAGCTTAACGATTCACTTTACGCCCAGGGTTACCCCTTTCCTAAAGCCTAGAGGAAGGGGTACCCCCTGCAAGGCAGCACCCAAGCGCTTCTGGACGATGAGAACCTTCGGTGTGATTTGCAACATGGCCACCAGAAGGAGATAGTAGGGATCGAAGAATTCCCTAGATTTTCAGGCGCTCTTAACGCCTAGCAGAAAGTTAAAAGCCGTGGCTTTACGGCCATGTGTGGTGAGGGAACCATAGAGTTTGCTGTGGTAGCAAAATCATACATAATCATAGTAGTTGGTGCAGGCCTTGAGCTCCTGCTGGTGCTTCTTTAAACGGCGAAAGCGAGCGGACATGGGGACCTATTTATTGAGTCTCTTGATGCCAAATTTGGATCTTCGATTGCGGCGCCCAAAGAGCTCGATGCGCTCAAAATCAAAGAGACCGCGGATGAGATGATAGTTCACTCCCGGGGTATCCTTCGGACCATGGCCACGAACCAGCACCACGGAGTGAGCCTGAAGAAAGTGCTCGCCCTGGCCAGGGATCTTAGCAAAGATGCGTTTCTCATTAAAATTAAGCTTAACCTTGGCTATGGTGCGCTTCGCTGAATTAGGTTTCCGGGGCGTCATCACCGCTATCTTATAGATTACGCCCTTGCGCTGGGGCGCCCCTCGAAAAGCTAGGTGGCTTCGCGAGAGGGCATAGGGCTTAAACTGTCGTGCCCCTTTACTTAGCTGAGAATTGGTTACCATTCAAGGCTAGCTCTCAAGCTGCTGAGCCCAAGCGATGAAATTGGGTATATCCAGAGCCTCGATAACTATGGGCATGAAGCCATGGCCCACGCCGCACAGTTCTGAGCACTGACCATAAAAGATTCCCGGTCGCTGAATGAAGCTGATGGAATCGTTAATTCTTCCAGGCACGGCATCCATTTTTATGCCCATTTCCGGTACCGCTCAAGAGTGCAATACATCGCCCGAAGTGGCAAGAGCTTTCAGAGGCACGCCTATGGGTAAAACTAGGGGGTGATCCACTTCGAGGAGGCGCTTGCCTCCTAAACCGAGGGAGCTCTCCGTGAGCGGAATACTGTCGAAGGCGAGACTCAGGGCAATGAATTGTGGCTCCTCTTCGCGTGGTGGACACAAGCCATCCTCGCAGTCGAGAAAGGGCACCAGCATCGTTCGTTTAATCAGAGACTCTAGTTCATAGGATCAGAACCACTGATGGCCTATGGCGGTGAAATGGAGACCTGGAGAGATCTCCTCGGAGCCGGAATAAAGAAGACTAAGGGAATGACCCAAGATAATGAAAACAATGAGGGTCGGTAGCACCACGCAAATGTACTCAAAGAGCAGGCTGTCATTACCTCTTTGCGAAGCCAAAAAAGCCCTTTGGGGGGCTCAACTATTGCCACCATAGTGACGCGTAAAATAGGCCGTGAAGTGATTATCCAAGTGTTTCTGCAGCACTCACTGCGCTGGGCTACTGCTGTAAAAACGCGAAGGGCGATGAAGGCCTGGAAGATTGTACTCGATGTGAATGGTGGGTCTAGCGATGAAGGCCACGATAGCGCAGAAATAGTCACTCTCGGCCTCGAGCTTCGTCCGGGCATAGAGCTCCGGTGCCACCTCCTCGAGATCTCAGTCACGAAGGAGAGTGAAGGGTACATCAGCGGCATCCAATAGCGTTTGAAGAATGGCCAAATGTCTCCCATGATAGTAATAAAGATAGGATTTAGGCTCTTCCCTAAGCTCCCAAAGGGCATCCGTCCAAAGCAGGGACTTCTCAACGTAGTAAGCCAGGGCATAGTCCAGCAGTCAAAGGGTGTACTTGAAGGAGCGCAGATGCCATCATTGGAGAAGGAAAGAACTCGAAAGAAGGCGGCGAAGGCCCCGTGCCTTACTAAAGGAACTCCAGGTAAAACCTCGGAGAATGGAAGCCATAGAGAAGTACACAAAGAAAAGGATTAAAGCGAGATATCAATGGATGAGGTTATGGGTGTAAATAAGATGGAAAGCAAAAACCGTGGCCGGGTCTTGGAAGTAATAAAGAAAAGGAGAAAGACGGCCCATAGCTAGTGAGCTTTAGGCTTTGAGTAAATTCACAAGATCCACAGAAATGCCTCCGCGAAGACGATAAAAGACGATGAGTATGGCCAGACCCAGGGAGCTCTCGGCGGCGGCCACCGTCAGCGTCAGTAAACAGAACAGTTGACCAAGCAAATCGTCAAGGAAAACTGAGAAAATGACGAATTGCATATTAATGGCAAGAAGCAGTAGTTCTAGGGAAATGAGGAGAATGATAAAGTGTCGGCGGTAGAGAAACATACCCAGGGTTCCCACGAGGAAGAGAAAGAAAGATAGAGCTAAGAGACTAGCCAAGGCGGTGCGGAGGTAAAATCGAAGATAATCACAGCAGTCACTCCTTAAAGGCCTTGTAAAAGGATTTGATCTTTGCCTTGATGCGCTGGTTGCGCTCCGCACTCAACTGCTGCAATTGGGCGAAAAGCTCTGCGCTCCGCGGGTCATGCTGCGCGAGGTAAAAAGCGTAGACAAGATGCTCCAAGAAGCCCACCAAGGGAAAGAGCAAGAAGACGAACACATAGTAGATCAAAGTGAAGGCTTGGCCGAGCTCGAGATAAGGGCTATTAACGGGTAGGGAGCCTATTCAACCCAGGAGTAGACAATTAGCTAAGAAAAACCAGAAGCTCACCACGAAGAAGGGTTTAAACTTACCGCTGCGAAGAAGATGGGAAAAGAGAAGGTAAGGCAGGAGAAAAAGGGAAAGGAAGATCCCTAGAATGAGCACTATACCGAGCAGCTTATTGGTCACCGAACGCAAGACGGCATAGAGAGGGAGGAAATATCACTCGGGAACTATGTGAGCCGGCGTCACCAGGAAATTAGCGCGACTATAGTTGTCGACGTGTCCGAGTAAATCAGGGGAGCCGAAGACTACCAAGAAGAAAAGCAACAAGACAATCACTAAGCTAAGGCTATCTTTCAACACATAATAGGGTAGGAAGACGGTATTATCGCTGGCTACGGAAAGACCCAGGGGGTTATTGGAGCCGAATTCATGTAAAAAGAAGACGTGGGCCAAGGAAACAATGAGGATAAGAAAAGGCAAAGCAAAGTGCAGAGCATAGAAGCGATGCAAACTGGCATTGTCGATGGTGAAGCCTCCCCAGAGAAGATAAATGAGGTCGGCCCCGATGAAGGGTATAGCCGAAAAAAGATTGGTGATAACGATAGCTCCTCAAAAGCTCATCTGACCTCAGGGTAACACATAGCCCAGGAAAGCCGTGGCTATCATTAGTAGCCACAGTAGAACGCCGGAAATTCAAAGGAGGTTCCTAGGGAAGAAAAAGGAACCATAGTAAAGACTACGGCACATGTGGATATAAACGACAATAAAAAATCAGGAGGCTCCATTAGCGTGAAGGGCACGAAGTCATCAACCGTAGTAGACTTCATTGTTGATGTACATAATGGACTCGTAAGCGAGAAGCACACTGGGATTGTAAAACATGGCCAAAAGAATACCCGTTAAAAGCTGCAGCAGAAGGAAGAAGAAAGCCAGAAAGCCGAAGTTTCAAAGGTAAGAAGTATTCGTAGGAGAAATGTAGAAAAGAGCCGTCACTTTCATCATTCATAGAGCTAAGCTGCGCTGTCAGAGACGCATATGTAGGGTATTGCGATGCTTTTTCAGCTTTTGAGCACGAGGCGGCGTTTAAACTGCCTGCGACAGATTTCCTAAGTCTTATGCTTCCTTTTGAAGACCAAAGAAGTTAGGGCTAGGGCGCTAAGCCTCTAGAATTAAAAGTTAAGAGTAGAGTATAAGAAAGGCCATCATAATGGCCAAAAGCCCCATGGCTTCGCAGAGAGCGAAGCCCAGCAACGTGAGCTGAAATAAGCGGGGCTCCTTAGCGGGATTGCGGCTCACGGCAATGAGCAAGCCGGCAAAAACGATACCGATTCCGGCTCCAGCGCCAACGACGCCGATGGTGGCTAAACCGGCGCCAAGAAATTTAGCGCCACCTGTGATACTAAGAAAGAAAATGGATTTCATGGATAAAGTGTGATTTTAAGATAGTAGTAAGGCACTACCTAAAGAGTCTGCATAGGGGGGAAGGGGGCTACAAGAGTGGCAGAAGTAATTGTCCGAGGGGGGACTCGAACCCCCACGCCTAAGCCGTGGATTTTGAGTCCACTACGTCTACCATTCCGTCACACGGACCGTGGAAGTCCCAGGGAGCGACGTGTTCGTGGGCCGACTAACCTTATTTCAGCCTTTTGGCCTAACTAGGTGGTGCAGCGACTCACTCCGGTGGAAGCTATGCAAGGATCCTGTCTTCGCCGCACACGTTGCCCACGACATCACGTCGCTTTGCTACAATGAGGGAGCATAGACCAAGAGCAGTTTCTGGAGTAAGACAGAAAGAAACGAAAGAAAGAGAAATAAAGAAAACAAAGAATTTAGTGTTACATAGCTAAAAACCTTCTTCTAGAGAAAGGAAGTAACTCCTCGCAGAGCGTAAACATGTAACCTAACGAAGCCGTAGTCTACAGCCCTAAGTTAAAAATTTATATAGGGGGTGCCTTCCCACTTAGATGTTTTCAGTGGTTTAGCAACACGGACGTAGCTTCGGAGCATACTACTGACTTAATAGCTCCAAAACAAGAGGTTCGCTGCGCCGGAAATAGTAAGGCCAAAGTTCGCATGGTTGAGCCTCCCGAAGGAGGCTCTGGGAAGATCCCACGGCAAGAGTCAAGCCGTCTCAGCCTACCTAAGCATTCTTCTCATACTAGCTCGCTTTCCCCTCAATTTTTTACCCCCATAGTAGATAGGGACCAAACTGTCTCACGACGTTCTAAACCCAGCTCACGTACCTTTTTCAACGTCGAACAGACGTACCCTTGGATCCACCTACCTATCCAGGATAAGATGAGCCGACATCGAGGTGCCAAACAATCCCGGCAATAAGGTCTCTTGGGGATTATTAGCCTGTTATCCCTAGCGTAACTTTTATCCGTTAAGCAATAGCCCTTACTTCTCTTCAGCGCTATTGGATCACTATGGCCGACTTGCGTCCCTGTTGGAGATGTCCCTCCCACAGTCAAGCAGAATTACGCCATTGCGCTGCAACCCTAAGGAATTAGGGCCCAAACTACCTTTGCACGCCTCCGTTACCCTTTAGGAGGCCACCGCCCCAGTGAAACTGCCTGTCATGCATGGTCTTTGAAGAAATGAGCTCGAAAATGCTTCCCAAACTAGTATCTCAGAGGGGCCTCCACGGTTGACTATAGTCAAGGTATCCTAAGCTTCTAGCTATGCTGCATGGGGAAGACAGCGAGAGCAATACAAAACTACAGTAAAGCTGCATAGGGTCTCGTCGTCCCACTACGGGTCGCCCGTATCTTCACGGGCACTACATTTTCGCTGGAACAAAGCCTGAGACAGTAAAGCAGTCGTTACTCCATTCATGCACGTCAACAATTAATTGACTAGGGATTTCGCTACCTTAAGACCGTCAGGATACAGCCGCCGTTTACTCGGGCTTATGGCAGGGACTTGCATCCCTCCCTTTCACTTTCGAGCACCGGGCAGGAGTCAGACAATATACTTCATATTTCTATTTGGCATTGTCCTGTGTTTTTACTAAACAGTCGCCACTTTCGATTCTGTGCCACTTTTGTGAAGCCCTCGAGGTGGCACTCTTCGCGAAGAGTGCCCCCCTAGATTCCGCAAAAGCACCCCTTCTCCCGAGGTTACGGGGTCATTTTGCCGAGTTCCTTAGACTTTGTTTTTCCATACGCCTTAGTATGCTCTACCTAACTACCGGAGTCGGTTGTAAGTACGGTTTCTGGCTCCCCCACGAGGGAGAAGTAAAGAAGTTATTTCGCGATCCTCAGGGACATCCTTGCTTAAGTCACTCAAAGAGGGATGCCGTGCTGAGGACGTCGCTTCCTTGAAGCTTTGCAATAAGAAGCAAAAACCCATCGGTGTGCGGTCTTTACCTTAACCTTAGGGACCGGCTAACCCCCTCTGGCACAACCTTGGAGGGGAACCCTTAGTCTTGCGGCGTTAATGATTGTCCTTCGCGCCTCCGCAGAGGACCTCGAAGACATTAATTAGGGCTACTCATTCCAACATTAATACTTCCGATCTCTCCAAACTACTTCGCAATAGCTCTTCGGCGATTTACGGAACATTCTGCTACCATTACCTTCCTGAGGAAGGTCATTCATAGCTTCGGTACACAGTTTATAGTCCCTCTAAATTGTCGGTAACTTCGTTCCCTTGGAGACATTGATGAGCTGTTACGCTTTCTTTAAAAGATGGCTGCCTCTAAGCCAACTTGCCAATGACCTTTGGAACGAAGCTTAGCCTTCTTCACTGAACTGCATTTAAGGACCTTAGCTGATGATCTGGGTTGTTCCCCTTTCGACACAGGGCCTTCGCGTCCCATGTCTGTTTACCCTAGTCTAGGAATCAATTCTCTTAGAAGTTTCGCAAGGTTATAACAAGCGGTTAGGCTTGCCTTAGACTAACTAGAGCTTTACCCGAATTATTCATACTAGGATACGCTACTTAAATAGCTTTCGCAGAAAACCAGCTATCACCAGAAACGCTTAGCTTTTCACTCCCAACCGCAAGTCATCCCAGTTTTTTGCCACAAACACGGGTTCGGCCCTCCGGCCGAAGCCTTCGGCCTGCTCACGGTTAAATCTTCTGGTTTCGGGTCTAATTCATGTAACTCAAAAGCACTATTCATACTTAATTTCTTTACGCCTCAAGGCTTGCTACACAAATTAACTTGTTGGACCCTTCTGCAAAAGGTACGCTATCACCCACTAATAGGCTCTAACCGTCCATAGGCTGGAAATTTCAGTCTCTGTTGCAACTCCATATTTGGATACTCTTTCACCTTTGGCTCTCGCTACTCGTTCGCTATCGGTGACTCGCAAATATTATAGGCTTAACGAAAGTGTTCGTCATATTCAAATATCTTTTCACATAAGACATTTTACTCCATGGAAAGCTAAGTTTTTATCCTTACGGGACTAACCACCCTCTGTGCACCAGCGTCGCGCTAGGCTATCCAACTTAGATAGTTCAGGTTGAACCTAGCAAACCCTTAACCTCAGCATGAGTTCCCCTAGCACTAGAGCAAGGACAGTATGGAAGCTGCCCTTGCTCCTGGTCGCAACGTACCCCCTTGGCTCGGGGGTTTCCACTTTTAACAAGGGTTTCCCGGGGTTCATGATTTTGCAGCGTTCCCTCACCAGTACTAGCTGCCTATCTTTTACCTTCAACTACTAAGATGTTTCAATTCGTCGAGTGCTTAAGGGCAAAAATTTTGCCCTTTTTCCTTCTAAAAGGTTTTCCTTGGGATAGCAAAGGATCATTGTTGTTACCTACTCCCCTTTACGTTTCGTTGGTGAAGCTACGTCCCGTTTTTGCGAATCCCTAGGCATCCCTCTCCAGCCCTTTAAAGCTTTATTTCCCCTTCAGCGACAAGCATAAATGTAGGGCTTCGAGGCTCATTTCTAAGGTTAACAACCTCGATTCTTTACCTTAAACTAACCGGCACGATGAAGATAGACCCAAAGCCTCTGCAGGCCAAACCTTAGAGCCACAGAGAAAGGAAGCATCAAATGGGGCGGCAGCAGCCCCATGGAGGCTGCTGCCCCGGTTACCCCCATCGATACGGCTGAGAAAGCTAGGAGTTTAGGCAGCGAGGAGAGAAAAGAAGCCGTAGCCTCGGGTGAGACATTCCAGAGAAAGATCAAACCCAGGGTGGCGCAAATACTGCCACCAAGGAAGGAAGTTACTGGAAGTAACAGGGAAGGGTTTGGTAATACCGCTTCGAGGGTGGCGGCCACCGTGCCATCAGAAGCCTTAATGAGGACATCGTGGCACTCCGAAAGGAGAGCCTCAGCTTGTCGAAGGGAAGCCTGACCCGCACTGATGTCATCCATGGCTTCTGATACAGCATCCTCGGCCGCGCGGAGAGTATCGAGGCCTTCCTGAAACAGGTTACGTTGAGCCTCAATGGCTTGCCGTGCTGCCACTACCTCTATGGCAGCCTGCGGGTTTAAAGGTAAAGCTCGCTTAACGACGGGAAGGAAAGCATCGAAGGAGAGCTCCAGGAGCCCCTCCATGGTGGCTGTGTCGTGGTGGAGCTGTGTCGCAGCAGCGCCAAGGCTGTGCGCGGCCACCACGTAGTTATCCGCGGCGTCAATGACCTCATCGACGGCTCCCACGGTTCTTTCCATAATAGCACCTGAAAGATCCCTTAGAGGCGTTACAATTTGTGTGTCAAGAGCTGGACGTACCGTGCTAAAGTTTCAGTTATATCATAAACCCAAAGCCGCTGACGTAGACGCCGTGGCGCCTACTGCTATAAGAAAAGCAACGCTTCAGAGGTCCATGATTACTTATTTATTTAATACCGTCGCGCCCTGGCTTTCTGGGTCTTGCCCAGAAAGCCAGGGCGAGCACCAAGGCGACGCCTACAGCGAACCCTAGACTGGGCGGCAGGGACGACGCCCAACCAAAAAGCGCATCCATATCAATCTTAAGACCTAAACCTAAAACCTCGGACGAAGGTAGGGTTTTTAGGTCTATGAGCTGCAAAGACGCCTGTGTGTCAGTCGCTATGCTGTCCAAAATAGCCGTGTTAGACGAAGTTTCTACGACCTGGGTCTGCGCCGCAGGCGCATAGTAACAACACCAGGCCACGCTCACGCCAGTTAACACTGTGACGGCCAAAACGATAATAAGGCCTGGTGGTAGAGATCCAATCCAACCCGAAAACTGCTCCAAGAAGCTGGGATCCACTGTCGGTGGTACGAAGTCTGCAGGGGAATCCACTGTCGGTGGTACGAAGTCTGCAGGGGAATCCACTGTCGAAAGTAGGGAGCCTGAAGGAATTACCTCGGCTCCGTGTGTTATATCGTAAGAAAGGTCCTCCTCGAACGCCGCAAGGAGAGGCTCCGAGTAAGGAGTAGCCGGATGTGCTCGACATCCGGCAGCCACCGCAAATCCGGTTACGGAGAAAACGACAAAAAGTAAGCTTGCTATATCCACCTCTATTTTCTAAGGGATTTTAGATTACTTCTTTTGTCGTTTCCAGGGAATTCTCAAGTACCCTCTCCACCTCCGCACTCTGTACAGAGGCGTGGATTCCCGAAGGCTAGGGTCTCGGTTTGATAAATAGTTACGAAAAGTTGGGCTCTCCCTAGTTCCATGGAACCCTGGAAGGGCCGGCGACCGCGCCACAGTGCATACACCCACTGACGGCGACTAAGGCCAAGACCATTTCCCGGCGCCCCGAAGACCAAGGCAGCGAGTAGCGTCCAAGTAGTGGCAATCAAAACAGCCAGCACCAGGATCCGAAGACCGAGAGGGAGGATAGTTGGTAAGGCGTCAATAAGTCCAGGTTTTCAGGGGAGGGAGGGCAGACTATCTATAGGCAAAGGAAAAGAAGGACACAGGGGATGCCCTGAGGGAGGGAGGGCAAAGTCGTAACAATGAGCATTACCTAGATTCACTGTAGGACCCTGAGAGCTACATCATTGAAAGAAAAAGGCTAAAAAAATACCGGCGCAGCCCACGGCGCCCAGGGACAACACCGCGCCGGGGGGTAGTGCGTCCACCCAGCCCAGAAGCTGCTCTCAAAGACTAGGTGGAGGCACAAGGTCCCCAGTAAGGGCCGTGGGTGGCAGTGGTGCCAAGGGATCGGCACCACTGCCACTAGGCCCGCCTAGACCCGGCGTAGGTTTGCTGCGGTTGAATCACACAGCGCAAGCCAGAAAAACGAGCGACGAGGAGGCTAGCAAGAGTATAGAATTAAAATTGAAGTCCATGTCTTTAAAATTTTAACTTTTCCAGGTATTTCAGTAAAAGTCAAGGGCCCTAGGCAACAACCACATGACGCCCAGGGACACCGCCGCGACCCCCAGGGACAACACCACGCTAGTGGGCGTGGGTAACATGGGAAGTCAAGCGAGAAAATTGTCGGCGATAGAAGAAGGCTCCAGGGGGGGAACCACTAGAGGCTCGACTTGGGGCAGAAGAAGAATAGGGGGCTCCGGCGCCACCGTGGGCGCCGGGGGGTGGTGGCGGTATCAAAGCACTACGCCACCACCCCCAAGGAATAGCCCCAAAGTGAAAAGAAAAGGTTCAGGGCCTATGTTACCGAGAAGAGATAAAGCACTATCCATAATGAGAGTTAGTCTTTTTTGGAACGAAAAAACTGCCTACAGAGCCCTCCGATAGCCCAACGAGCAGAAGGCCAGAGGAAAGCAGAGACCACGGAGCTTTGGCTATATCGGGCGGCTCGGGCCAGGCCGGGCGGTCAAAAATCCGCCCAGGTTAGAAGGTCAAGAATGGAGAAAATATCTATACTGAACCCAAGGTTCGGGGGTAATATCGCTGAAATAAAGAGGATAACAGCATGCCGGCGCAGCCCAGAAGCTGCTCCCAAAGACTGGGTGGTGTGGGCAGTGGATCGTGAATCTGAAGGAGCCACCGGGACACAGTGCCCTCCTCGATGCTCAGACGAAGGTCCAGGGAACCGTCGTTGACGGCTTGCATTAGGGGAAGAAGGTGACGTAGGCGGCTCACCTTGTCTCGTTAAGACTCATAGAGCCAAGGCCACAGCAGCGCTTGAAGTTATTCATATAACACTAGACCAATCCCAATCCATAAAGAAGACTTGTTTTTTCCACTACGCTACTAATGAATACAGAGGGGCTAAGGCCACCGCAAATCCGGTTACGGAGAAAACGACAAAAAGTAAGCTTGCTATATCCATCTCTATTTTCTAAGGGATTTTAGATTACTTCTTTTGTCGTTTCCAGGGAATTCTCAAGTACCCTCTCCACCTCCGCACTCTGTACAGAGGCGCGGATTCCCGAAGGATGGGAGGGTCTCGGCTTGATAAATACTCACTCAATCACTAAAGGTTGGGCTCCACCTTTAGCACCCTGGAAAGGCCGGCGACCGCGCCACCGTGCATACACCCACTGACGGCGACTAAGGCCAAGACCAGTTCCCGGCGCCCCGAAGAGCAACAACCATTTAGTAAGGGGGCTGCGTGAGGTCATTTTCGAAGCGCATAGAACTGGGAATTTTCTATGCGCTCTCTCGTGAACGGCAGCGCCCCCTCGCTCCAAGCGCCTGGAGCGGTGAATAAATCGGTAAAAAGTTGATAACAAAAACCACAAAGATCTTATTTGTCGATAACTGAATGCTTATAAGGGAAGGCCCGGTAAATGGCGCCCTTTACCGAGCCCACCGTGGAGCCGGTGGGATTTGAACCCACACATCCCGCGTGCAAAACGGGCGTTCTACCAAGTTACCACTACGGCCCCACACTCCCTATGACGCGCCTGCACAGCGCAGCTGTGGCGGAGGGAGGACACGAACCTCCTACGAGGGGTCATGAGCCCCAGTCACTACCTAGTTCTCCGCCCCCAGGGTCGTCTCGCGAAGGATTCGAACCCTCATCTGTATGGTTAACAGCCATATGTTTTAACCCTTAAACTAGCGAGACGGCCTCGCTTCTTGTCAAGGCCACTACTGACCCCTTGGGTCTCCCTGTAACCCAAGCTGGGTGGACACGAGCCTCAGGATCCGTCTCGCACGAAGGGGTCCAGACAATGCCAGGGCAGGAGGGGACTCGAACCCCTGAACGCCGAAGCGCGTCAGTTTTCAAGACTAATGCAATAACCACTCTGCCACCTGCCCTCGAGTCCACCCCCCACGCCCACAGCGTGGCGCCAGAATCCAAGCCGAGGGGGGACTCGAACCCCCACCAAACATTTTGCAGACATTTGCACTACCACTTATGCTACTCGGCTAGAACCGCCATCCCTGCAGGACTCGAACCTGCAACCTTTGATTTCGAAGACCACTGCTCTACCAGTTAAGCTAAGGGATGGAGCAAGCCACGGACGGAAGGGGATTCGAACCCCTGCTTACCGAAGTAAAATGACTTAGCAAGCCACCGCATTTGACCACTCTGCCACCCGCCCGTTTTGCAGCTCCTTGCTGGACCCTACGGGATTCGAACCCGTGTCCTTGCCTTGAAAGGGCAACGTCCTCACCATCTAGACGAAGGGTCCCACGGCGGCCCTGGGTTACAGGGAGACCCAAGGGGTCAGTAGTGGCCTTGACAGGACTCGAACCTGCAACTGTCACATCCTAAGTATGATGTGTCTACCAATTCCACCACAAGGCCACACTAGCTCTTCCGGACTGGACTCGAACCAATATAATACCCGTTATGAGCGGGACACTCTACCATTAAGTTACCGGAAGCCTTCTCCCAGGAAGACCAAAACCCACGGGCAGTAGGACTTGAACCCACAATGCTGATTTTGGAGACCAGCGTTTTACCAATTAAACTATGCCCGCGGCAAGCGCGGGGGCTCTCTGCAGATGGAAGGAATTGAACCTTCGTCAATGGATTTTCAGTCCACTGCTCTACCGACTAAGCTACATCTGCCGCCGGGCGAAAGATGGGACTCGAACCCACATTTTTATGGTCACAACATAAGGTTTTACCGCTTAAACTACTTCCGCCCCCGGGCCCAAGCGCTGGAGCCGGTGGGATTTGAACCCACACATCCCGCGTGCAAAACGGGCGTTCTACCAAGTTACCACTACGGCCCCACACTCCCTATGACGCGCCTGCACAGCGCAGCTCTGCCGGACTGGACTCGAACCAATAACCTCCTGCTTATCAGACAGGCGCTCTACCCCTTAAGCTACCGGCAGCCAAGCCCCTCTTCCGGTAGGATTTGAACCTACATCTTCACAGCCGCAATGTGAAATTCTAACCAAATTAAACTACGGAAGAGGCCCGGCTCTCTCTCTGCGGGGGGACTCGAACCCCCACGCCTAAGCCGTGGATTTTAAGTCCACTACGTCTACCATTCCGTCACGCAGAAAGCGCAGCCACGCAGGGCGGCGGGACTTGAACCCACAGTCTTTTGCTCCCAAAGCAAACGCATTAACCATTATGCTACGCCCTGACCCAGCTGACAGCTGACGGTGGGATTCGAACCCACATCCTTCTGATCGACAACCAGACATTCTACCCTTTAACTACGTCAGCCCACGAGCCTCTTGCAGGAGTTGAACCCACACCCCATGGTTTACAAAACCAATGCTCTACCATTAAGCTAAAGAGGCCAAGAATCTCCAGGGGGTGAGATTCGAACTCACAACTTTTGGCTCCAAAGACCAACGCCATACCCATTAGGCTACCCCTGGTGGAAGCCGCAGCGGCCGGTGGGACTCGAACCCACACACCCTACGGTCACGGATTTACAGTCCGCTGCATCCACCAACTCTGCTACAGCCGCTAGCTACCGGTGCCCGATACAGGAATCGAACCTGTGCTTCCGGTTTAAAAGACCATAGTTCTACCACTAAACTAATCGGGCCTATTATCCCGGATCAACTTCCGTTAACCCGACCTTGTTACGACTTAGCACCCATTGTCAAAATCTATATCTCAACCAAATACGGAAGGCCGTTGAAAAACTACCGAGGACGACGCCACGAAAGAACTTTGCTTAGCGAAGAACCGCTCCTGTATTCCCGGTCGATGCCATACAAGTCGACTCTAGGCGCTTGACGGGCAGTTTGTACTCAAATCGAAAAAATATTCACCGTTCCGTGGTGATGAACGATTACTAGCTATTCCTACTTCATGGAACCAAGTTGCAGGTTCCAATCCGAACTAAGGCAATTTTTCTAGTTTAGCTCGGAAATAACACTTGGCTACTTATTGTGAAGGCCATTGTATCATATGGATAGCCCAGTCTATGAAGGGTATGACGGCTTGACATGATCCGAACCTTCCTCCGGCTTTTCGCCGTTAGTCTGCGTAAACTAAGGGGGGCTTACCCGTGGCCGAGGGCCACGGGAGACACTTTCCCTATTGTAGAATAGGCATAGGGGTTGCATTCGTTACTGGACTTAACCTGACACATCAAAACACGAATTGACGACAGCCATGCGCCACCTGGAGCTTTCTTTCGATGGCCGTGGACGAAGAACTAGGAGACCACGGCTTCGCCTCGGCAGTTGGGCGCTAAGAAAGCCGCTACTACTGGTAAGATTTAACGCGTAATATCGGATTAAATCATATGATCCACAGCTGTAAAAATTCACCGTCAATTCCTTTGACTTTCGGCTTTGCAACATTACTTGCCAGGTAGGGAATTTAAGCGTTAGCGGAAGATTAAGAAAGTACGGGGCGACGCCCCCCTAAACATAATCTGATTCCCATCGGTCAGGGCGTGGACTACTGGGGTAACAAATCCCATTTGATACCCACGCTTTAGCACTTCGGGGTCAATGGTACATGATTCAAAGCTTTCGCCAGCTGATAATCCTTTTAATTTTAGCAAATTTCACCTTTACATTAAAAGTATTTTGAATCCCTATAGCATTCGAGTAGAAGGGTCGAAGAGTTAGACTTAAGCTGTCGACCTAAGATTTTAACAGAACCGGGTCCTACCCCCTTTGTGGCCTTATACACCTAGTCACGAGATTAAAGACTCGCACCATCCGTTTTACCGCGGCTGCTGGCACGAATTTAGCCGGTGCTTCCTTCCTTATTTACCGTCATGATTCTCAATAAAAAAGTAGAGGTTTACGCTTCTATCGAAACTTCTTTCCCTCCACGGAGACTTGCTGGATCGTACGTTAATACATTGTCCAAGACTCTCTACTGCTGCCATGGGTATGTTCAGGCACTGATTCTAGCCCGTTGTGGCAGAGTACTCGTTAAAGTCTGCTAGGCATTTTAGACTTTGGTTAGCTCTTAACATAACCAACTATCTAATACCGTGGAAGCCCAATTCACTGCGCTTATAGCTTTAACTTCCACTAAAACTAGGGGAAGACTTAGTTGGGATTACCCAAACAGCGATGAAGGTTCTTCCATATTACTCACCTTTGCGCTATCGAAATGCATACACTTCGAGCAAGCTTGCATGTATTAAACAGGCTCCAAGCCTTCTAACCGAGCCAGGATTATACTCTAAGTTACTGTAATTAGGCAGTGTCAGGGACCCCTATCAAGGAAAACAACAAGATCTATAGGAAAACGCAGGGCCATCCCTGCAGGACTCGAACCTGCAACCCATGGTTTAGGAAACCACTGCTCTACCAGTTAAGCTAAGGGATGCCTAGAGAAATCAATCCCCTCAGCCCCGTCAAAAGAGAACTATAGCGAGGAAAAAAAGACCCACCAAGAGCACCCCTACGCAAAGATAAAAAAGGAAACCCTGCTCCTCGGCCAAAGAAAAGAAAAAATCTAAGGGAAGGAGACTCCCGAGATAGAAGCTTCAGAGAAGTAGCCCCAGAGACACCAAAGGCAACAAAAGACGCAAGAATTGGAGAAATAGAAAGAGGTAAAACATGAGTCCATTAAGGTTTGCCTAGGAAGGTGATGCAATAAAGAAGCACAAGGACCACCAAGAGCAGCCCTATGATTGCCAAAAGATAGACGAGATAATAGAGATTGCGGCGCGGCGATCAATCGACTATACCTAGCCCTGGCCTTGGGGGAAGGAAGAGCAACAAGAGGGCCACACAGAGGAACAGGAGCCAAAAGAGCACTCAATAGTCTTCGTAGAAGGGTACGAATCATTCCTTAAACTCGTCATACATCTCATGCCATAGAGCAATGCGCAACACCAAGCGATAGACCATAATTTGCAATCACCACAGATTAAAGGTCTTCGCTATTCAGAGAAGAAAGGTTATAAGGCAGTGTATGATAAAAATGATGATATTCTCCATGAGAGGCTTTTATCTATCGATTTCACCAAAGACTAAATCGAGGGTGCCTATGATAGTCACCAGGTCAGCGAGGTAACTGCCTCGTACAAGGATGTCTAGGCCTTGGAGATGCAAAAACCCGGGGGCCTTAATGTGACAGCGATAGGGCTTATTCGTTTTATTGGAAAAGAGATACACACCGAACTCTCCCTTAGGAGCCTCCACCACGGCATAGGTCTCTTCGAAGGGAGGAATGAAGCCCTCGGAGTAGAGCTTAAAATGGTGAATAAGAGCTTCCATGGAAGTTTTCATCAACTTCCGGGAAGGTGGCACTATCTTCCCATCGTCCAAGGCTAGGGCGGAAGCAGGAGACTGAGAAGAGAGATGCAAAAAATCCAAACATTGTTGCATCAACGAAAGACTTTGACGCATCTCTTCCAAGCGCAACAAGTATCGATCGAAGCAATCACCAAAGGAGCCCACGGGCAAGGAGAAGGAAAGATAGTTGTAGCAGTCATAGGGGGCAATGCGACGAAGATCCCAAGCAATACCAGAACCCCTAAGCATAACGCCGGAGAAACCCCAAAGCAAAGCTTGCTCCTTCGTCACTAAGCCTACATTCATGAGACGCTGACGTCAAATACGATTGTTAGTAAGCAAATCTTGCAACTCCTCGAGACGATGCCAGAAGTCTTCTATGAAATAAAAGATATCCAGGAGTAATCCTGGGGGGAGATCGTGGGCCACACCCCCGGGCCGAATATAGGCAGCATGAAAGCGAGCGCCGCTAACACGCTCATAAAATTCCATGAGCTTCTCACGATCCGAAAAAGCCCAAAAGAAAGGTGTCATGGCGCCGACATCCAGAGCATGCGTCGAGACCGCCAAAAGGTGGTTAAGGATCCGTGTCAATTCAGTAAATAATACGCGTATGAACTGGGCTTCCAAGGGAATGGGATAGGCAAATAGGCGCTCCACGGCCAAGGAATAGGCATGCTCCTGAGCCATCATGCTAACATAGTCAAGGCGATCGAAATAGGGTAGCGCCTGAAGATAGGTTTTGTACTCTATAAGCTTCTCTGTACCACGATGCAAAAGACCTATATGAGAATCCACCGCAGCGACGATCTCACCTTCTAGTTGCAGCACCAATCGCAGGACTCCATGAGCCGCTGGATGCTGAGGGCCAAAGTTAAGGGTAAAGTGTTTGATCCTATGGAAAAATTTGCCTCGAAAAAGGCTTTGCGCTTGTGAAATGTGGTAATCCTCGAACATAGGAAATAAGAATTTTATAAGAGGAACACGGAAAAAAGAAAAGAAAGTGTCTTCGAAAGCTCTCACATACCATAGCGCCCGCACACTAAGAAAACACCGTCGAGGGCCTTAAACAACGCCTTGTGGAAGCACTGAAGCAAAAGCTTTTGTACGCTTAAAGAAGCGAGCATAACAAGATTTATTTATTCCTTAACTTCCTCCACATCTCAGCGCAGATCACGGTTACTTAGAAACCATTCCCTTCAAGGATTTACAAAAGAAAAGAAGCGTAATTCCTGGGAAAGTTCCACGGGCTCCAGAAGCACAGCTTTGACTGTTTCGTCGTAACGCACCTCAATGAAGCCAACGAGGGGAAAGTCCTTGCGCAGTGGATGACCCTGAAAGCCATAGTCCGTTAGAAGACGACGAAGATCTCTATGGAGAAGGAACTTTAGCCCAAACATATCTCAATTCTCGCGCTCAAATCAGGAAGCGCTAGGAAAAATGGAAGCTATGGAAAGCACCGGAGAGGAGGCGTTGGCACAAAGGACGAGGAAAATTCTAAAGGCAGAAAAGGGTAGTCAAAAGCTGTAATATAAAAGAAAACGATGCTGCTTGTTGGAGGGGAAATCCACCGCAAAGATATCGACTAAGTAATTACATAGAAAAAAACTGTTATAATATAAATAGATAAGAAAAGGATGCAAGGCATGGCCTTGCACAAAGAAGGAAGAGCTCCCCGAACGGCAAAGAAAACCCTGCAAGTAACGAGGCAGTAACAGCGCTACTAATGAATACAGATGGCCTCCCAGGGCATAGGAAGAGTTGACACCAATCCTGGATGTTAGCATGGAATTCTTAATCTTTGCTAAAGTTCACAGGGAACGAACGCGTGTAAACGGCCATAGTGTGCCATTGCGAAAAGCATTTTGGATCACTAAAGCACAGAGTAAATTATCTTCAAAGAAAAATCTTAGAGTGCAATACTTGGCTAAAGATCTAAAGCACCGTTAACTCACTCATATCATAGTCCGTAGAATAAAAAGACAGCAAAGAGAAACATCGCCCAAATACCGCAGAAATTGAGTGCAAAATAACATAAGGCTCAAGGAAATAGAAATACTATTTCTAAGTCAAAGATGATGAAAAGCACACCCACGAGATAGAAGCGTACCTCAAAAGGTATACGGGCATCTTCGAAAGGGTGAAAACCACACTCATAAGAAGAATTCTTATCACTATCCAATACATGGTAAACGGAAAACACAGAAAGACTAACTAAAAACAAAATAAAAACCAAGCAAAAGCACAAATAAAATAATAATAACTTATACTCCTGAAACATTAGAATATAAATACATTCAATTGAATTAACTTAGCAAAGGGAAGGGCTCAGAGAAGATGCGGGTAAAAACCCCAAAGAAGAATAAGAAATAGCAAAAGAAGATGAATGAAAGCTTCTCGACGACTATAGTCGCTGTAAAAACGCAGATAAATGGAAGGGGTGGCTACGCCAAAGAAAACTCGGTTAAAGAAGAACAGAGAATAGACAAGGGTTAATACTAGACCCAAGGTACTACAAAGCACGAGGAAATTGCTGAAATGAAAGGCTCCTGCTAGCAACATGAATTCGCCTACAAAATTAACGGTTCCTGGAAAACCAAAATTAGCTAAAATGAAACAGAAATAAATCAGAGAAAACATAGGCATAAAAAGAGCCATGGAAGAATAATAAAAGATTAGTCGAGTCTTGTAACGATCATAGAGTACCCCTACACCTAGGAATAAAGCGCTGGCAGTTAGCGCATGGCCAAAGAGCATAAGAAAGGCACCACTTAAGCCCAAGAGATGCAATGAAAAAAGCCCCAAGAGTGAGAAATTCATATGAGATATGGAGGAATAAGCTATAATTTTCTTTATATCAATTTGGTTGAAAGCCACGAGAGAAGCATGTATAAAACTCAGAAAGGCTACTAACAGAATAAAAAATAGTAAATCGATAACGATCAAAGATAGAGAAGAAAAGAGAAATCTCAACATAGCATAGGCACCAAGCTTCAATATAATACCTGCTAAAATGACCGAACCCACCGTCGGAGCCTCGACATGAGCTTCGGGCAATCAGAGATGTAAAGGTACCACTGGGATTTTAACAGAGAATCCCAGAAAAAGAAAAACTCATAGCAATAACTGTCGATGATAGAAATAATTACCGGAAAGGCTATAATCTAAAAGAGAAGATCCTTTATTTAAATAGATGCTTAAAAAAGCCAAAAGAACAAAGATAGAACCTAACAAGGTGTAGATGAAAAGCTGATAGGCGGCATATACTTTGCGACTGCGACTGCCTCATATAGTGACAAAGAGAAACATAGGAATGAGAATAGCCTCGAAAAAGATATAAAATAGAAAAAGATCCAAAGATGTGAAGACATTACACAAAATTCACAAAGAAAACAGCAAAAGGAAACTAAAAACATGAGGTAAATATTTTAATTCTCAAGAGCTGAGAAAACATAATAACAACAAAAAAGAACATAGTAACAAAAAAACTAGAGACAGACTATCCACCCCTAGAATATAAGAAAAATTGGATAAGCGCTGATGCTCCAAAAGCAATTGATATCAAAAAAGACTCTCATTAAGCAATAATAAACAAAGAAGGAATCCCAGGAAAATGAAACTTAAAAAGAAAAAAGTTAAGATTCGCAGATAATTATAAGAAAAGAGCCATAAGAAAGAGAAAAACCAAAAGCTAATCAAAAAAAAGTTAAGAACTAGAAACATATTTTAAATAAAGGATTAAAGGAGATCTTATTTTGTTTTTAACGAGTGTAAAACAAATAAAAAGGAAAGAAAAAAAATGCCTAAAGAACTGTAAAAAGAAACGCTATAATAGAGCAACAAGAGAAGAGCTAAGAGGGTTAGCGCAAGGAAGAAAAGGAAAATATTAAGGAACAAAGATGAGGGTACATGCAATAGCAAAAGACTCAGACGGCGAAAACATTTATAAAGGCCGAAAGGGCCCAGTAGTTCCAAATAACCTTTATCCACTGTTTTAGTAGAAAAGCTATAGCTAGTGCTATAGAGAAATAAATAAAAACTATTATATAGGAAATTAAAATATCCCGCATGAAAAAAGAAGGAAAAAACGGGGCGAAAGACGTGGGCCAAAGAAAAAAGGCTATTCAGAAGGAAAGGGGGAAAGACGGAGGTACCTAGCCCTCGAGCTGATAGCAAAGCAACACCCATACTGGAAAACTCGTAAAGGAGGTAACCTAGCAAGGTGCCTAGTAAACTTAACATTACAGGGAGAAGCTTTATCAATGGATGCAGGTAGGCCGACTCCAAAGATATTTGATTAGAAGGTAGCACGAAAAGAGAATTGCCTCAAAAAATGCTGCCTAAACCTGTAAACAAATCAACAAATAGATATCCCGAAAAAAGCGAACTAAGACTTAATATTAATAGAGCAAAATACATGCAATTAGTAGTTTCCAGCAAACTAATTGCGCGATAACTATTGCTTAAGGAAAAATTATTGCTAAAAAAAACCAAGAGCAATAAGCGTACAGAATAAATGGAAGTAAAAAAAGCTGCTAACACAGCTAAGCTATAAACAAAGAAGCTATCAATGCTAAAGCGAACAAGGGCCAATTCTAAAAGCAAATCTTTAGAATAGAAACCTGAAAGATAGGGTAAACCCAAAATAGCTATAGACCCTATGAGCATAGTTAAATAAACGAAGGGCAAAAAACTCAAAGCGTTACCCATTTTACGCATGTCTTGCTCATCTAAGAAAGAATGAATGACGCAACCTGCCCCTAGAAAAAGTAAAGCCTTGAAGAAAGCATGATTAAAAAGATGGAAGGCAGCGGCGGAATAATTAGAAAGACCGCAAGACATAAACATGTAACCCAATTGGCTACATGTGGAATAGGCTATAACCTTTTTTATATCATACTGAAAAACACCTACTAAAGCAAAGAAGAAAGCACTCAGGGCGCCGATGAGGGTCACTAAAACAAGAATCGTAGGGGTGTATTGAAACAAGGGTGAACACCTTAAAAGCAGAAAAACGCCTGCAGTAACCATAGTGGCGGCATGTAACAAAGAGCTAACGGGAGTGGGCCCTTCCATAGCATCGGGCAACCAAGTGTGAAACCCTAATTGCGCCGATTTACCAGCCGCTCCTAGGAAAAGAAATATAGTCACAGCTGTTAACAAAGGAAGCTCCAAACCTAGCAAGCTTAGGGATTGCTGTTGCACCAGAGGTGCAAAAGAAAAGATAAGTAAATAATCTGTGGTGCCAAAGTTTAACAGCAATATAACAATAGCCAAGATAAAGAAGACATCAGCTATGCGGTTTATAAGCATAGCTTTGAGGGCAGCCTTGTTAGCTAAAATTCGTGTGAATCAAAAGTTTATCAGTAAATAGGAGCAGAGCCCTACACCTTCTCAGCCAACAAAAAGTTGGAGGAAATTATCGGCCGTCACAAGGATAAGCATAAAAAAGGTAAACAAAGACAAATAACAAAGAAAGCGGGTTTGATAGGGATCATGAGACATATAATCCACAGAATAGACGTGAACTATAAAAGAAATGAAGGTAATGACAAGCAGCATGAAAGCGGTTAAACTATCATACAAAAGCCCTAGCTGAATGCTAAAATGGTCTATAACAAGCCAATCCCAAAGATGCAAGGTTACAACACCGCCGCCGAAAACAACTTCGTAAAAAATTAGTAAAGATAATAAAAAGGAGAAGAAAAGCAAAATACAAGCCATGTAAGCAGAACCTAAACGGCCCAGATAGAAACCAAGAAAACCCGAGCAAAAACTACTAATTAAAGGAAGTATTAAAACAAGTAAATACATCTATTTAAAATTTCTTTTTAGCTTCAGCCTGAATTTCGACCTGTGCTTCAACTTCAAGTTGCTTAAGAAGATCAAGTAGTATATTTCTATATTCCGATAGAGTAAGATGACCGTGCATCTCCGTAAGATCGCGGATACAGGCATACATATCGTAGACTCATACCTCTTCCCAATCCTCAGGATCCTGATCCTGCTCTGCTTGTTCCTCTAGAGTCTCTAAGTTAGGGCGGTAATGAGGTTTCGTTACCAAAACATCTGTGTACTCCTTAAGGCTAAGGTTACCATAGGTCTCTTGTAAATCTAAAAGATGACTGTGGAAATCATGCCTTCACACTTCTTCCGACGACCAATCTTCCGAGCTTATGCGAACGCTGGCAATACCTATAGCGTAATTTAATAGAACCAAAAAAAAAGCCAAACAGCCAATAAGGAGAGGCCATCATCACAAGAAACTAATTCAAACTACGGTGAAGATGAAAACCACCAAAGAAAGAGGTAAAATTACCTTTCACCCCAGGGACATAAGTTGATCATAGCGATAGCGAGGGAAACTAGCGCGTATTCATACAAACAAAAAGAAAAAAAAGAAGCATTTACCAAAGAAGAAAAGACTCTTGCCTAGAATGCTACCTCACCCGCCAAAGAAGAGAATAACAAAAAGAACTGACATCAACAATATATTAGAATATTCGGCTAGGAAAAAGAGCACAAAACCCACGGCGGAATATTCTACATTGTAACCTGAAACTAATTCCGATTCAGCTTCAGGTAAATCAAAGGGTATTCTATTAGTTTCAGCTAAAATAGTAATAAAGAAAAGAATACAAGAAGGAAAAAAAGGGAAACAATACCAATTAAAGTATCACAAATAATGTTGGGCTTCGACAATAGCAGAAAGATTAGCCGAACCGCAGGCTAGTATCAAGGGCATTAAAATGAGACCGAGAGATACCTCATAGCTAATAAGCTGAGCTGAAGATCTTAAGGCCCCCAAGAAAGCAAATTTTGAATTGCTGGCTCAACCCGCTATAATAATACCATAAGTACCCAGGGAAGAAATAGCAAACAATAGTAGCAAACCTAAAGGTATGTCAGCGATTACACGCATAAAATCTAAGGGCAGGATAGCTCACAGTAAAAGACTGAGAGAAAAGAAAGCTATGGGGGCAGTGAAAAAAAGAAACATGTTAGCAGCATTGGGAATTAAAGTTTCTTTACCTAAAAGCTTAAAACCGTCAGCAAAGGCCTGCAAAAGTCCATAAAGTCCTACGACGCTAGGGCCTCGACGGCGCTGCATAGCGCCTAAAACCTTCCTCTCAAAAACAGTGAAAAAGGCTATGCAAAGAAGCAGAGGTAAGAGCTGCACTAAAAACTTTAAGACAATGAAAAAAAAAGTAAACAGGATATAAAAAAGAATAAACTTAGAGAAAAAACACACACCTAAAACCAAAGAATAAAGCCAAGAGTGGCTGCGAAAAAGAAGACTTAAGTTAAGGAAATTAGGCATTAAGATAAGTTTGTAGAGAAATTACAAGCAACGAGTTTAGAGGCACAGAGAGACATCACTTTTGAGTTCTTATCATAAATATTAGTATTATAATAGTTATAAACAAGTTTGGAAAACAAAGCATTTATCAACTTAGCCTTAAATAAAGGGATGACAGTGAAGGCATCATGGCTAACGATACTAGTGCTACCATGCTTGAATGCCAAGAAGCGTTCACAACAATACCAAAGAACGGAGTCGTTGGTGAGAAAATAAGTACGATAAAGAGCCAAAGAAGGAAAAAAAGAAAGAATAAGATAAAAATTAGATAAAAAGGAAAAGTTACTAGCTAAGAAACGTTTGCGCGTAACTTTAAGAATGCTAAATATTTCATTGTCTGTGAAAACTAAGCGAAAGGATGTAAGCGCAGTTTTAGCCGCTTTTCAATAACCATTAAGATTAAAGAAAAAAGACACCTGTTCCCCCTGACTTTTAACAGGCAATAATAAATTAGGAGTGTAAGCTATGTAATTTTTATAGCTTCCTTGGAAAACCGTAAAGCTTTTTTCGTAGTTAGGACGATATAAAGAAGAATGCACACCCAGCAATAGAGTAAAACTAGAATATATAGTTTTGTATTTACTAAGACGGCCTTGACAATTTATATCGAAAAAGGAAAGTTTACCTAAGAAATCACTTATAAAGTAAATGGCGAAATCATGAAAGAAAACATTATTAGTTAAAGAGAACAAAGAAAAAGCTATGGAATTACTATCTTTTCTATGAAAGATAGTAGAGCCTATGAGAATTAAAGGTTTTAGAAAAGCCTTCAATTGAATGGAGAAGAAATGAGAAAAATTGCGCAAGGAAAACTGAGTAAACTTACTATAAAAGGCAAATTTACCTTCAAGAAGCCTTAATAAAGAGGATGCACTATTACCTAGATTTTGCACAGGAAAAGTTAAATAATCCAAAGCAAAACCCAAGGAATAGTAACTAGTTTCCACAAGATTGTTAACATAGTTTTTACGCAATCGCGCATTTAAAAGTGGAGCTTCAAGACGAAGATTTAGGCCTATGAAAAGAAAAAAAGAGCTACTTTCCAAAGCAAGGAGACTTGAACCTAAAAAATAAAAAGAACGAAAATCAGTTTTTTCATAGAACAAGGCATCATAAAAAATATTACTGCAGCCAAAAGAATTGAAGAAATTTTTAACCATTAAAGCAGTTGATAAGTCTAAAAAATGGCTACAAACGACCTGAATACTATTGTGTCCTTGAAAAAATAAATGTTTCAAAAATAAATAAATAGCTTTTGGCCAAGCTATAACATAATAGCTACCGTTGTGCAACGATTTGGGATAATAAAGTCTTTGCACAGTTAAAGGTCGAGAGCAAAACGAGCTTTATTGCTCAATCACTCCTCATTACAAAGCTCGTCTAACACCGGCAGCACCCTAACAATTCTATTGTTAGCTACATCGAAACGAAGGGAAGAGGCTAAGGCATCGAAAAGATCGATACTTTCGAAGGATAGAAGTTCCCAGGGCCTATAGGAAAAGGCATAGGGCATAGCGGTAAGAGCCCCCACGGGACAGAGATCAATAACGTTGGCCGACAATTCCTCGAGGGCAAAGCCCTTAACATAGGTACCTATCTCCATGGCAGAACCACGGCCAAGGGTACCTAAACTAGGGGAACCCCCATACTCCTGGGCAAAGCGAACACAGCGCGTACAATGAATGCAGCGACTCATTATAGTTTTAATCATCGGACCGAGGCAATTAAGATTATCCAAGGCCCGTTTAAAACCAAAGAAACGGCCTCGATCGGAGCCAAAGGTAAAAGTGATATCTTGAAGATCGCATTCACCCCCCTGATCGCAAATGGGGCAATCGAGGGGGTGATTCACGAGAAGGAATTCGAGAATACCTTCCCTGGAAGATCTTAAACGCGAACTATTCGTAAGAATGAACATCTCCTTGGCAAGAGGTAAGGCGCAGGAAATAGCTAAAGCTTCGTTCACCTCCACCAGACACATGCGACAATTGCCCGCGATGCTAAGCTTTGGATGATAGCAAAAGCAAGGCAAGGTGAGGCCTTCTTGACGACAGAATTGATAAATAGTAAGAGTACTATCTAAAGGATAGTCCACGGAGTCCAGGGTAATGAGCTCCTCCATGGAGCAATTAGCTTCGCGTCGCCTGATTTCCCGCGCGGCGGCGCAGGTAAAAAAGCTTGCTACGAAAGTAAAAAAAGCTTTTGCGAAGATGATCTTCGAAGCGCAAACGATAGGCTCGGTTATAAAAGAGCGAAAAGATAACTTCGACGCCCACGCCCGAAAGCACATTGCGAAGAATCACACTACAATCGGCTTTAAGGAAGCGGGGACGACGCACGCCAAGGCAAATGCCGGTGAAAATATGGCCTTCGAGCTCCTTCGTTACGGTAACCGTTAGTACATCGCCCGCAACGAATTTTAGGGCTATATTGGGATGATAGGAAAGGGACTGCATACGGCTAAATCCCGGCAAAGCCGGGCGATGCTTGCGGTGGTAAAAAGCTTGCTCCTTGGCCGAGGCAAAGACCTGCTTCTCCTCTTCGGAAAAGTAGATACACATGGGTAAAGCGGCGGTTCCTAGGCTTCGTCGTCGTCCTCTCCGGGGCCAGTGACCCACCGGTAGAGCAGAGTAAGCAAGCACACAAAGATAAGGAGAAGATGATTGCTCACCAAGAATAAGGCCAAGGGATATCAAAGAAGAGCAAGCTTAGCGCCCCATGCCCAGAGACAAAGAAGGCTAAGAGCGAAGCTCACCACGGATCAGCAAAGGAAGCCACGATGCCAGAGCTCCTGGCGGGGGAGCAATCAAGGCCTTCTCCACGGGCTATAATTAGCCAAGCTATCGTAACGTGCTCAGAAAACGATAACATAATTAAAAAGAGCCGAAAGCCCTAGAGTGAAGAGAAGAACGACGCTGAAACCAATGGAGAACTTAGGCGCTAGAAAGAGCAAAATCGCAAGCACCGCTGCCAGTATTCAATTAAGGCAAAAGGAAACTAAGTGTAAATAGTGCACCTCCCTGATGATGCTACGATGGTATCGGTGGCGTGAACTGAGAAGGTGAAAAATGACAGCTACCAAGGCCCCATGGGCCACCAGCAACAAATAATAGGATTGCGCTAAATAAAGTGGAGCCAGGAAAGCTAGGCTGAAGACGTAAAAGAAGCTAAGGTTATAATAGACGAGGTGGCTTTGCGGCGTAAGCTGCTTCGCCGCCCAGGTGCCGTAGACCGTGGCAACACAAAGGAGAACATGGCAAAATCAAAGATGAAGGGCAAGCTGCTGTAGCAGCACGGCACTTACTAGAGCCGTTGCCAGAAGAATAGACAGTAGCGAAAGATGCTTCTCCAGTAGCCCATAGAGAAGGCGGCGGAAAGAGGCATGACCAAGGCATCTTCGCATGATGTAAGAGCGTAGCAAGGAGAGGAATCGTTTACAATTTCAGAGAATGACTAGACGACCAAAGAAGACCCTCCATTGAGGATAGCGCGCACTATACTCTAAGCTCAGAGCCCAGAATAGAATTGCTCTCGACGCCTCTGGAAGGGATGATGGCGGAAGGCGTCAATGCGCTTCATACCATAAATTCATTATATCCCTTAGGAGGCTTTGCCTCCATCGGCGCCAAGGCTTTTGTTGAGGATCGCTTTTTTCATTGCCATCGGACCTTGGATCGGACCTTGGATCGGACCTTGGATCGGACCCTGGCAGGAAATACAGTGCCAGGCCGAGCTCGGCGCAAAGTCTATTATGGTCCTCCTCGGGGCGAAGCGCTGCCCACTGCAGGCG
>Ga0209181_10000651_pt1 | contig 64073 bp, 63 predicted proteins | sample MAT05_FD_187208 | JGI IMG/M metagenome (GOLD analysis project Ga0209181, IMG submission 187208) | Freshwater microbial communities from Lake Fryxell liftoff mats and glacier meltwater in Antarctica - MAT-05 (SPAdes) (version 2) | ecosystem: Environmental > Aquatic > Freshwater > Ice > Liftoff...
GCTATGGAGCCTGGAGTAGCGGGAAGCTGACTGAGCCACTAGTGGAAGCGTATTGAGAACATCATCGGCAGCCGTCGAATCAAGAGCGCGATAACTTCCTACTTGAGTGAATCCTACTTGAGTGAATCCTACTTGAGTGAATGAACTTGGGCTTTCAGCCCTTCAGGAACCTATGCACTTTCAGTGCATAGTGGTTCAGTACAATCCTTTAAACAACAAAGCTTCAGCACTGCCAAGACATACTGAAATTGTTGATGTTCTCGCTAAGAAGATTTGTAAGGATTTAGAAATTCCTTCATTCAGATAATTATCTAATCCAAGTTCATTGAATCATGGTGCTGGATCAAACAACTATTTGAATTGGCAACAACAATATTTGTGATCTCCAACAGGAATCTGTCTAAGTCTCTCTAGCGTTATTTTATTCTTTCTTCATTCCTGCTGCATCTGGGTCAAAGTTGGCTGGAAAAACAGTTTTGCTGCAATACTTGGCTGCTTTGAATTTAGCCCTCTTCAAAACTGCATCACTCAAATCTGATTCGTAGAAAATGGCTCTCTCCAGATTCGCATCACTAAAGTCTACGCCTTCAAGATTTGTGCTGCCAAAGTTTGCATCTCTCAGATTGACTTTTCTAAAATTTGCATTAGTTAAGTTCGCTCTAACAAGTAAGCTACCACTGAGGTCTAAAGTCTCATCATTCACATCTTGTCTGTAGTTTCGTTGGGCGACAACTGTTATTGCTTCTTGAATTTCAGGGTGAACTTTAGGGTAACGCTCTGAATTGATAGCTCCAGGGGTGGCAAACTCAAGTGTTTTACCTCTAATGAAAGAGGCAATCACTTTCATTACAATCCAATGATATTCAGGAGAATCTTTGCAATTTTTGACAAAGCATAGATACCACCTAGAACAACCATCCTATTGTTTGCTGTTCCTAAATGTTCTACCGCTTTAGAAAAACGATCAGTAAGTAGCCTCTTGTGATTAATCTTAAAATTTCGATAAACAAAAATTCCACCAATAATAGTTGCTAAAGTACCAATAGCCATTACAAAAGCTCTAAGAACTTCTGTCTGATTCTGAATCTCTAAGGATCTCCACCAATTAAAGAATTCCATAAATAGCTTTTATCTCTCCTAAAAAGAGTTTACGAGAATAGCAAAATACTTATACTTAACTATAATTAACGATGATGCATTCTTAAATGGTGAAATTGTTTCTTCAGTATCAGAATGGGTGTCGATCACGAACGAGGTTTGAAACTGCACAACTACTATTAGATGGAAATCTTCTGTACACTATGCCAAGCTGAGCAGGTAGGACGGTAATTTTCATGATCATGCCACAGAGAAGCTCGCTAGAGGGCGATCGCACCGAAACCGATAACTCAACAGTCCAATAATTGAATGTAATTGATGGGAAGAGTCAAGCAAATCAGCGCTAAAGGCAGTTTACTCGATGTCTTCTCCCTCAACTTTCAATTCAACTTCTGCGTAGAAAGCAGAATATTCTCTAGGATCAGCCGAAACGCCCTTATTGCCCTGCTCCAGTCGGATTGATGTGGCTTTGCCCTGATTGGTGCCGATCAAGTATTCTTCGATCGCACGTTTGATGTCTTTCTCGGTCAAAATAAGCTTGGGTTTCATACCCGTTACTCCTTTAGCTTAAATTTGGACACGATCGCCCAGACAAAATCGTTGCCCAAATTCTTACAGGTAAACTATCCAAGCATTGTCTCACTAACGACTTAAGACAGCATTACTAAGCAATGAATAGGACGATCGCGGTTGAAACACGAAGGCAGCTTGCAAAAAAAAGCGGTTGACGAGATCAGCCGCTAGAAAAAGTCCTATTTACGATCAACCGCTTAATCGCTACTGGCGTTTAATGCTTCAGCGACAGTGATTCTGTCAAAGCGGCTTGCAGCAGCGGCGCTTTATCGAGTTGTTCCCAGGGCAAATCTAGATCGGTGCGTCCCATGTGACCATAGGCTGCCACATCTTGATAGAAGCGACCGTTGCGCTCTCCTGGCAGATGGCAGAGGTTGAAGGCTTGAATGATACCAGCGGGGCGCAGCTCAAAATGCTCTTTGATCAGCTCTAGCAGGCGATCGTCGCTAACCTTGCCCGTACCAAACGTGTCGATCATAATGCTGACTGGACGTGCCACTCCGATCGCATAGCTAAGCTGCACTTCGCATCGATCAGCTAAACCAGCCGCTACTATATTTTTGGCTACATGGCGACTGGCATAGGCAGCGCTGCGATCGACCTTTGTGGGATCTTTGCCCGAAAATGCGCCGCCGCCGTGTCGAGAATAGCCACCGTAGGTATCAACGATAATCTTGCGTCCCGTGAGTCCTGAATCGCCTTGAGGACCGCCGATGACGAACTTACCGGTGGGATTAACTAGAAAGCGCGTATCGCGATCGGGCTTCACGTCAATATCCATGAATACTGGCTGGACAACCAGAGACCACAAATCTTCTTTAATTTTTGCTTGGACGGCGGCTTCGTCCGTGATGTCGCCGATTGTTGCCGTGTGCTGAGTGGAGACGAGAATCGTGTCAATCCCGATCGGGCGATTGTCTTCATACAAAACTGTCACCTGCGTCTTACCGTCCGGACGCAGATAAGGCAGTTGTCCCGTCTTGCGAACAGTTGCTAACCGACGCGAAACCCTATGTGCCAATGAGATTGGCAGGGGCATCAACTCCGGCGTTTCATTGCAGGCAAACCCAAACATAATGCCCTGGTCACCAGCGCCAATCAGGTCAAGTTCTTCATCGCTAGCCTGTTCACGGGTTTCGTGAGCCGCATCAACGCCCTGCGCGATGTCAGGTGATTGAGCGTCCAGCGCTACCAGTACAGCACAGCTATGGGCCGAAAACCCACTGTCGGTGCCGGAGTAACCGATTTCAGCAATTTTCTGCCGAGCAAGATCGATATAGTTCACCTTAGCCTTGGAGCTAATTTCACCTGTGATCAGCACCAGTCCAGTATTGACAACAACCTCGGCCGCAACCCGACTTTGGGGGTCTTGTGCCAGGAGGGTGTCTAAAATGGTGTCTGAGATTTGGTCACAGATTTTGTCAGGGTGACCTTCAGTAACGGATTCAGAAGTAAAAAGGTAGCGTCGGGACAAGCGTCAATCCTCTCTGGCGAAAAACTATAGAACGACTATAAGCTGACCAAAAACCGTCAACTCATAAAAGTTGTGCCAAGTCTCGTAAAGTTTCTAGTAAGTTCAGCAGATTATAGCATTTGAACCTGAGAGGAAAACGGCACCTTGCTAAGGAGCCTTTAAGGGCAGAGGGTAGGAAGTAGAGGGCAGAAGTCTGCTCCGCACGCAGTGGAAGTGCGAACCAACAGAACTAAAGATAGTGGATTAAATAAAATTGTTCGTAGGTAGGGGCGCACAGCCGTGCGCCCCTACGGAAAACGCCGAGGTGATTAAATTCTTGTTCCTAAGTCCGTTTAAGAGGACAGCAAGAGTGTTCAACCTGTTACCCTTTGGGAAGGCAACGCCTACAACGGGTTTGATGCCGTCAGCCCGGATTTCCAATTACAGGCGGTTAAGCAACGGAGCAGTCAGCTTTTCGGGACTTTTGTCAGTCAATTGAGGCAGAACTCTCTAAATTACTCTAGAAGCTGGATGGCTGAAAAGCTGTCGATCGACGCATCGGCTTGCTTTAGCTGAGCTGCCTGAGTCCAACCCCAGGTGACCGCTACGCAGCCACCTGCTTTTGCCGCTTTCGCCATTTCCATGTCAGCAGCCGAATCACCGATCGTCAGTGCTCGTTCCGGTAAAACGTCTAACGCTGTGCAGGCTTGGAAAAAAACGGTTGGATCAGGTTTACCAGTACCATGATCAATGCCTAGCGCGACTTGAACCAACGCCTCAAGCTGATAACACGCCACAAAATCGCTCACGTTTTCAGTTGTATCAGCAGAAACGATGCCAACTTTAATGCCAGCGGTTGCCAAGGCTTTCAGGACTTCGCGTGCGCCCTCGAATAACGGAGTGCTGTCTGCTTTGCGCTGAAACACTCGGTCTGCTTCGACAAATGCCGATCGCACCAGCGTAAGCGATGCCATCCAATCGCGCCCCGTTTCGGCTACGTATGCTGCCGCTGCGATTTCATTCTCCAGGCGTGTCCCTACGGCTAATAGCCCTGCTGGATTCAATTGATCCCCGTCTAGACCAAAGGCCATGAGTAACGGTTCTTGCACACCCGGAATTTGGGCATCAATTAAGCGCGATCGCTTCTGTCCCAAACGCCGCAAAAAGGTTTGAGAATCTGCCAGAGTACCGTCCTTGTCAAAGAGAACGGCTTGGATCGCCGGAAAGGTCACACTACCGCATTGAATCGTTGCCAATGACACTGCTCCAGGTAAACGATCGCTCACAAAAACTGCTCACAAAAAAAGAGGGCGTTACCCTCTCTAGCAAGGGCGATCGATATGGTTACCGACTCGCCCTTCAACGATTCAAAGCCAGAAAACCAACTTATTCGGCAGCAGATGGAGGCTCCTCTAACTCATCAGCCTCTGGAATCGTGTCTGCGATCGCTTGCTGCGGCTGCTGAGCAGCAAGCACCTGTTCGCGATATTTAGCCGCCATTTCCTCAGCTTTGTCGTACACCACTTGAGGGTTCTTCACCATGTCACCTGGTTCAGGCTCCAGTTGCTTCGTAGAGAGTGAAATGCGACCGCGCTCTGCGTCCAGATCGATAATCATTACCTTCACCTCATCGTTCACATTAAACACACTATGAGGTGTATCAATGTGATCGTGGGAGATCTCGGAGATGTGAAGTAAACCGCTGACTCCGCCAATGTCAATGAAGGCACCGTATGGCTTGATCCCGCGCACGGTACCAATCACCACTTCGCCCACTTCCAAACGATTCATCTTACGCTCAACCAGCGCTCGACGATGGCTCAACACCAAACGATTACGTTCTTCATCGACTTCTAAAAATTTGAGCGGCAAATCCTCACCAACCAAATCTTCCTTCGGTTTGCGGGTGCTAATGTGAGAGCCAGGAATAAAGCCGCGCAAGCCCTCAATCCGCACAAGCGCCCCGCCTCGATTAGTGGCAAAAACGCCGGAACGCACCGTTGCGTCTTCCGCCTGAAGTTGACGCACACGCTCCCAAGCGCGCATATACTCAATGCGTCGAATGGAGAGTGTAAGTTGTCCATCCTCGTTTTCGTCCGCAAGAATGAAAAACTCGCGCGTTTCATTCGACTGTAGTACCTCTTCGGGACCATCAATCCGATTGATTGACATCTCCTGAATGGGAATGTAAGCAGCCGTTTTTGCGCCAATGTCAATCAGTGCGCCCCTTGGCTCAAGACTAAACACTGTTCCAGCGACCACATCACCTGGGCTGAAGTGATAGTCGTACTTGTCAAGTAAGGCAGCAAAATCCTCGTGGGTAAAGCCAACATCTATTTCCGTCTTTTCCTGATTGACCATGCGAATCGTTTCCTGGTAGTTATCTCCGTAAAATTTTGCCTCCTGTCGATGTATAAGCACATTGAGGTTGTGCTGCCTACACCCACGTCTCCTCCAGCAATTGGCAGGAGGGCTAAATTTGGACAAATTAATAGCTCAGAAGAACCATAGTAACCTATGTCAGGTGACTCAGCTTACTCTTCCGTGAGTGTTCTCGCTTTTAGTCTCTTCAAGCGAAGAGACTAAAAGCGAGAACTTCCTCACCGCTTGCTTTAGCATAGCGAATCACAAAAAGAACGACGCTGAGCCAATAACCTCGACTGAGCGCAATGTTTGCAATGCTTAACCATGAAGGTGTCTTATAAAAATTAAGCCGACAAAAATTAAGTAGCGCTAGCGTCTTGCTTGCGCGGGCAGGCTACTGGCACTACGGCTAGAGAACGATGCAACTGCTTTCTACAAGCTGTCGGGAAGACGATGCTTTCGCCCATCCTCTCGTGTCGGGCAGATAACCATGACGCGCAAGCTACGACGACGCAAGCATTGACGCATCGTCGGCTTCAAGTTGCTTAACCTCTGCCTGGAGCTGACTGGTATTACTGCGGAGGTGGTTGAGGGTATCCACAAAGTCGCGAATGCCCTGAAACTTGCGGTAGACCGACGCAAAGCGAATGTAGGCGACCTCGCTCAGCGTGCGCAAATTTTGCAGTACCAATTCACCAATTTCAGAGCTGTTGACCTCACGGACGGCTCGCTGCTGCAACTCTGCCTCAATTTCATCAACCAAATTTTCGAGCTGAACAGAAGAAATTCCTGTTTTTTCACAGGCACGTACGATGCCCCGCAGAAGCTTGAAACGATCGAACGATTCGCGATCGCCATCCCGCTTGATGACGGTAATGGGCACATATTCAATGCGCTCGTAGGTTGTAAAGCGGCGCTCACAGCGTAGACATTCCCGCCGCCGTCGCACGCTTTGCCCCGCTTCTGCTGAGCGCGACTCAAGAACACGATTATCGGTGTATTGGCAGAAAGGGCACCGCATGATTAGGGGAAGCTCCGAGCGGGAGGGACAAGCATCTGCGGAAAGCGTATGCGATACCGTTATAAACGCCAACCGTCAAGATGACACAAATTTAACAGGCTAGATCTCAGAGCTAGCCTTTAGCAACTTAGCGCCTGGTAAGATTCGGGTTGCTCCGGTGTCAGTAGATCATCCCCATTATGCCCGATTTGCCTCATTAATTTGCTTTAGGAATGCGTCCCTAAAGGCGGCTCATGTTTCACATTAAAAGGCTGCTGTACCTTTAGGGAGGAGGCTATGAGTCCAGCCACGTTTAGACGTTCACACACTTTGGCTGGTGATGCGGAATCGTAACGGCTCTCGATCGTCCATGCCAACGAGCACCTTGACGGTGATTGAACACAGACATTGAGTAGAGCGGCAAGAGCAACTCGAATGAAAGTTGCTGTGGAGATACAAAAAGGCTGCTAGAGAAACTAGCATATGTAGAAGTGCATCAAGTGTCGGCATGAATCATTGGCTGTACCCGTAGGAGCACAGTCGATTGCATCAATTTAAAGCAGTATTGTGATTGGGTGTAGAAACCGTCAGAAGGTAGTTAGAGTAAGGCTGAAACATTTTTGCTTTGCCATCGCACTGACGTTGCGGCGATCTCAAGGGTGATGACTCTTGAAGCTGGGGAGTGGGCGCAGGCGCACCGTCAAGGGTTGACCGCATGGCTTTGGTTTACCTCGCGTTGCTCATGTCTGTACTTTTGCCAGGGTTCGCGATCGAGCCGTTAGAGACTGGCTCACTAGGGGCAACCTTAGTGAGTGCTTGTCAATCGATGTTGCGGGCGGCGTTTGAGTACCACGTTCATCGGTTGCCTCCCCACTACTGCTCCCTCTTGTGTAGAGGCTGATTCGGGTGCCTTCTGCCTCATCCTGTCCGTTTTCTCTTTACGTTCACACCATTGAAACATTTACCGCGCCAGGTTAGCGCTCAAGGTCTAAATCCTAAAAATCAAGGTGTACGCAGATGTTTTTGCGTACGCTCCTTTGAATGTGGTAGTGGCATGCAGGCAAAAGAGAGGCGACAGACAGTGCAGCAGGACGATCGCGTTGATCAGAAAGGCTCAACGCTAAGGTTGAGACGAGGTTACGTCTGTCGATACTGGGTTGAACTGCCTTTCTACCTGGAGGGTGGGGTATGAAAACTTCTCCATCCCACAAGCCAAAACTGTTGGTTGTCGATGATGAACCAGATAATTTAGATTTGCTGTACCGCACGTTCCATCGTGAATTCAAGGTTTTGCGGGCTGAGAATGGGCTGATCGCCCTCGATCTTCTGGCGACAGAAGGCGATATTGCGGTCATCATTTCGGATCAGCGGATGCCATTGATGAGCGGGACGGAGTTTTTAAGCCTGACAGCAACGCAGTATCCGGATATTATGCGGATCATCTTGACCGGGTATACCGATGTTGAGGATCTGGTCGAAGCCATTAACTCTGGCAAAGTGTTTAAGTACGTCACCAAACCCTGGGACGATGAGGAACTGAAGGGTGTCGTGCGGCAGGCGGCAGACACACATATCGTGCTGAAAACACGGACGCGGGAGTTGCGACGATCGTTACGCCAAGAGTCACTGCTCAACGCTGTCACCAACACGATTCGGAGTGATCTCAGCTACCGCCAAATTCTGCACACGATCGGTGAAACGGTGGGACGCATCCTGGAGGCAAGCAGTTGTGTTGTGCGCCCCTTTCAAGACGGACGGTTGGAGGACGACTGGTTTGTTCATGTAGACGCAGTGGCTGACAGCTACAACCTGACTGAGCTGAAGGCAACCTTTGCGCAGACTGTCTGGGAGACCCGTGATGTCGAAGTGATTCAGGATGTTGACACGGACGATCGGGTGCAAGGCGATCGCCCTGAAAAGCAACAGCGGCGACAGGTTTATGCAAACGCAGGGATTCGTTCCAGTTTGATTGTCCCGCTCATATGCCAGCAGGAATTGATGGCAGTGCTAGCGCTGCATCAGTGCGATGCACCGCGCCTCTGGCAGGAAGACGAAGTGCATCTCCTGACGCTGGTGGCAGATCAGGCAGCGCTGGCACTGTTTCAGGCACGGACTTACGAGCAGGTGCGGGCACTGGCTAAACGAGAGGCGTTAATCAACACCATTACGACCGCCATTCGTTCTAGCCTCGATCCTCAAGAAATTTTTGCAGCCATTACGCAGCAGTTGGGGCAAGCGCTCCACGCGGATGGTTGCGCGTTGTCACTATGGACGCAGGAGGATGAGTTTGTGCAGCTTGTTGGGCTGCATGATGCGGCTCTTAGTGGCTGGGCAACAACCACTGTCACCAACGGTCATGTGGCTAGTAGCTCCCCTCCAAACGAGTCATCTGCAACGCTTCAGCCAGACAACGGAGACATCACGCCTCGTCCGTTGCCCCAATCCACTGTACCGATCGAGGGAAACCCTGTACTCAAGCAACTCTTGCTGACCCAACAGCCTGTCGTCATCAGTGATTTGGAACATGACCCGATCATGACAGTGCCTGAGCAGCCGTTTCGTAACCCGGCGCGGGCGTTGTTGGTGGTGCCATTAATTCTGGACGGTCAAATTATTGGCAGCATTTCGCTCCGGCAGAATCGTCAATCCCGTCGCTGGCAGCCTTCGGAGATTGAGTTGGCACAAGCGGTGGCAGTGCAAGCGGCGATCGCCGTGCATCAATCGCGCCTGTATCAGAAAACCCGTCAGCAAGCAGAGCAGCTTTTAGAGCTAGACCAGCAAAAAACGGAGTTCTTTCAAAATATTTCGCACGAGTTCCGTACTCCGCTCACGCTGATGATTGGTCCTTTGGAGTCGGCGATCGCGCAGCGTCAGGGCTTGTCACATGATCAGGCAACAGTGGCGCTACGAAACTCCCGTCGGTTGCTGCGGCTGGTCAACCAACTGCTCGATCTTCAGCGGCTGGATGCTGGACGGATGCAGCCCAGCTTCCGTCCGTGTGATTTGGTTGAGTTTGTGAGTCAAACGGTTGATTCCTTTCGCCCCTACTGCGAGAAAAAAGGCATTGCGGTCATCACACGGCTTGCCTCGTGCCCGCAAGTGTATTTAGACCCCGAAAAGTTTGACAAAGTGCTGTACAACCTCCTCTCCAACGCAATGAAGTTTACATTAGAGGGGGGCATGATTACCGTGATGCTTCAACCTGCTGGCGATCACTGCTTGCTTAAAGTGACTGACACAGGCATTGGCATTCGTCCCGATCAAATGCCACATTTGTTTGAGCGCTTCCGGCAGGCAGAAGGATCTGCCAACCGCAGCTATGAGGGCAGTGGGTTAGGGCTGGCACTGGTGAAAGAACTGGTTAACCTGCACGGTGGACAAATTTCGGTCGAGTCTGTCTACGGCTCAGGCACCACCTTTACGATTTGGCTCCAAACGGGGATGACGCACTTGCCGCCCCAACAGTTGATTGAAGTGCAGGCAGAAGCCCAACCGAGCCGCGCCGCGATCGAGCTAGCGGATGTGGAAATGGAACTGCACGAAGATCACAGCGGCGAAGACGGACTGCTTGCCACAGTGCCTGCCAAGTCTGATGCCTCACGTATCTTGATCGTGGACGACAATCCAGATTTGCGTACGTATGTCTCAACGATTTTGCGCGAACAAGGGTATCGGATTTGGACGGCACGAAACGGTGCTGAAGGCTTTCAGAGCGCCCAAACCCATCGTCCACAACTGATTGTCACCGACTTGATGATGCCGATGGTGTCGGGTCTGGATATGATTCGGATGATTCGGGAGGATACGGATCTCAAGGGCATTCCCATTATTCTCTTGACCGCAAAAGCCGATGAAGACACGCGCATTGAAGGCGTTGAGCGGGGCGCTGATGCGTATTTGTCAAAACCGTTTAGCGATCGCGAACTCTTAGCAGGAGTCCGTAACTTGCTGGCGCTCAAAGCAAACGAACAGCGTGTCGCCGAACTCAACACCTATTTGACGGAATCGGTTTTGAAACGGTTCTTGCCGCCATCGCTGGTGCAACGTGCCGCACGAGGAGAATTGGTGCTTGATTTGCGCCCTGAGCCGCGTATGGTGACGGTGTTATTTAGCGACATTATTGGCTTTACGCAACTGTCTAACACGCTGCGATCGCGCCGCGTGGCAGAACTCTTGAACGAATACCTGGCAGAAATGACCCGCGCTGTTTTTGATAATGGCGGTACGGTCGATAAATTCATGGGCGATGCGATTCTGGCACTCTTTGGTTCGCCTGAAGAAATGTCGCCCAATGAACAGGTGCGACGTGCCATCGCCGCTGCCCGTCAAATGCAACGATCGCTCCGTTTGCTAAACGACCGCTGGCAAGAGCAAGGCATTAGTCAAGTACAGTTCCGCTGTGGCATTCACCAGGGCACGGCTGTGGTTGGGATGTTTGGTGGTGCAGAGCGATCGGACTACACGGCGATTGGTCCCAGCGTTAACATCGCCTCTCGCATTCAGGCAGCCGCCGAACCTGACTCCATCCTGGTTTCTGCCGCTGTCGCCGACTACCTGGAACAAGACGAAATTACTAAATTCAGTCCACTACGTCTTAAAGGTGTGGATGAAACGGTTCTGACCTTCGCCGTTACGCCAGAGCCAAGTCCACATGCTCGTCCTTATTAGAGGAAGTTGTTAGTTGTTGGACGGAGTGCAGTATGCAGGAGCCAGAAGTCAGGTTAACTCCTCACTCCTCACTCCTCACTCCTCACTCCTCACTCCTCACTCCCCTACTACCGCTGTGCAGTTTTCGCTTTCTGCAACTGCTGTTCTGCTTTGGTTGCCCACGCGCTATTGCCTTGTTTGGCGTACAAATCTTTGGCGTAGGTTAAAACTTTTTGCGCGTCACTAAATTTGTTCTGGCGTATGAAGACCAGTCCGGCGGCGTAGTAGGCGTTGGCATAGTTAGAGTTGGCTTGTGCCGATCGCCGAAAGGTGTTCAGTGCTCCATCTAAATCGCCTTGAGCGAAGAGCAGTGAGCCAAGATTGTAGTGAGCCTCGGCGTAGCTGGGATCAATTTTGATGGCTTGCTCAAACGCGGCGCGGGCTTCTTTGGTTTTGCGTTGCTGAGTGTAGACCATACCCAGGTGGTAAGCAGGTTCGGGAGCTGTGGGGCTGAGTTCGATCGCTTTTTGATACGCGTTAACGGCTGGATCAAAACTGCCCTGCCGCTCCAACACCAGCCCTAAATTGTAATGCGCTAGCCCAAGCTTGGGGTTGAGTTCGACGGCACGTTGCAGATAGTCTTTTGCTTGGGGCAGGTTGTTGCCTTCTAGCAGCGCGGCTCCCAGGTTGGCATAGGCGAGGGCAAACGTGGGATCGGCTTGTGTTGCCTGGTAAAAAGCAGTAGCGGCTGGCTGAAGCTGCCCCTGTTGACGCAGGGCAAGCCCCAGGTTGTAATGAGCAGCGGACATCCGGGGATCAAGCTGGGTCGCGCGACGGAAGGCGTCGATCGCATCACTCACTTTCCCCTGTTGAATGTACTGAATCCCCTGATTAATCGCGCTTTCTGCGGTTTGGACTGCCTGCGCAACCTGAACGGCTGGCAGTGCCATTCCTACCGTTGGTGAGAGCAGCAAACTATTGCCTAAAAGCATCAACCCAACAAACCCACTTGTATACCACTGCCGCTGTGTTTGCATTGATTAATTGCCCAATGTCTGCTGATTGCCCTTTGCCTGCATCACCCAATATAGCGATCGTCACAACGTTTAGGACATGGGGATCAAAGGGTGCGTGTGGGCGTTGCCCCCAGCCAGGGGTTCCACCGTTCGACTGAGCGCTCACGCCGAAGCCCCTGCACCCCGTCCTAACCCATCTGTCTATTGCTATAAATATAGAGTCGGCAAAGGTTGAGGCTATTCTACAGGAAGGAGCGCAAAACCAACCCCCAAGCCAAACTAACTTTATGCTTGGGTGCGATCGCAACTTAAAGCACCGCCAGATATGGATTCCAAAATCGAAAGCGTCATCCGGGAAAACTAAGGGACTTGCAAGAAAATAAGCTCCCGGGGAATCGGGTTTCGACTGCGCTCAACCCGCGACGTTTGAAGGTTGAGCGTAGTCGAAACCTGGCTCATTGGTACTTTATTAACCCGCAGATCCCTAAACATCTAAACCGACCACTGTAAGCGCAGGCGCGTGCTCTACCGTAAACTGATACGAAATTTCTTGCTGCCCCTTTGGTTCTAGACGTAATGACCATGCCAAAAGTCCCACTTCGCCGGGCTGAACTTGTGGACTCGTGCGGTTCAAGCGGATTTTAATTTGCTCGTTACGGCTTACGGGCAGTTGCTCAGTCAGAATAAGCGTGGCTTCCTGAGCGCATAGATTAGTCACGCTCAAGCGGTAGGCGTAGGTAATGCGACGCTGACCGCCAATGAGTTGCTTATCCACTTTGCGTTCAATTAAATCGCGTGTGATTTTTAGCCCTTCGTCAATGCCCAGATTGAGGTTAAACGTTTGACCAGGAGCAATATTCTCTAGCGGAGTGGTGCCCACAAAGCGGTTGTCACGAAAAATCTTTGCCTGACCTGGTAATAAGGTCGCACCGTCGGCTGGGTTAGTGACAACCGCTTGCAGGTACGCAAAGCTGACTAGCTTCGGCATGGCAACATAGTTCAGGTGGCAGGGGTAATCATCGCTAGAGATGGTGATTTTGTGGGATGCGCCATCTGTAGGAATGTTGTTGTTCCCATCGATCAAAAAGGTGACAACGCCACCCTCTTTTGTGATTTGTGCTAAGGGTGCTTCAGCTACAACCATTTGCTGCCTTGGCTCATCGGCATCGCTATCGGTCAGCAAGCGATCGTTTTCGTCATCCCCTCCGGGCGCAGCACCGACAGCAGTCCGCAGGCGCGATGCCATCATGGGCGCAGGCGATGGCTGGGGACGGAAAACATCTACATACCAGGGCGTTAGTTTTGGCGGAAGGGTGCCCAGCCCGGGCTTAGCGGTTGAGAGCGTGAGAGCAACCGCGTTCCAGTCTTCGCCAGTGATCTGGTGCACGTCTGCGAGGCAAGTCAAATGAATATGGTTCTCAGTGCTATTGACGCGCAAATCGTAGAGTGGCTTCCAACTGGCTCGATCGCACACATAGGACACCTCCAGTGCAAACTCTCCAGCGCCTGAAGGCGTAATGTTCACTGCCAAACGGTAGCTTTCTTGTGGGCGCGGCGTTTGGATTTGTTGCAGTTGCTGATACAGCGCTTGAATCTGCTTCTGTAATTGCGTGTGTTCGCGCTCGTGCTGCGCGATCGCTTCCGAGGCATCGCCATAGCGCTGTCCCAAAAAAATCAACAAGTTGCGCGTTTCGGCAAGGCTAACCTGCTGCTGGGCAAGACTGCGCGAAAAGCGATCGGCAGCTTTTTCACTCAGCGTTTGAATAAAACTACGCTGGAGGTTGGCGGCTGCAAGTTTGTCCTGAGCTGCCTTCTGCTCATCCACCAACTGCTCAATCTGTGCGGTGAGCTGAGCCACGCGATCGGCGACGGGTGCCGTGGTAAACACTCGCTCTGTTTGCACGCCTAGCAGCTTGACTGCAACTGTGCCAGCACCAGCCGCCCGCACCGATTCTGGTTGCAGCGTGATGGGCAACGGCTCAAGTGTCAGCGTGTGCTCTTGCCCAGTCAGCGTCATGGTGCCACGCCGCGTTACCAGTGCTTGATTGGTGTAAACAGTGACAGCTACGATGTGAGTCTTTAAAGGAATGACGGCTGCATCGGGAGTTGCTGGGATGTCCATTGCCACTTCTTTGGAGTTTGATGCTGGTAAGTACGCCAACGCTAGCATATACGCCCGTGATGTTTGGAGCCACGCTTCAGCGTTGAAAGCACTTCTAAAAGCCGTTTTGTATCGATCGCCCGGATTAAGAAGTAACACCAAGTGAGGCTTGAACGGGTCACGCTTAGCGATCGTGGTTGGGCACATTCCTTGCCGTTTTGCGTCTTAAAGAAGCAGTGCCAACTTTATGAAAGATTTACACAACGGTCTCTCTGTGTAAACCTTAGGAGAGGCAAAAGGGGATCAATGCTTTTTGAGGGAGACGTTGATTGCCAAGCAATCGTCACCTGCGGCTGTTCTAAGGTTTGCTCGGCATTTCATTGCCGTTTTTTCCCTTGCTGCCTTTTGATTGCAAGGTGGCTGCTCAAATGCTAGTCTTTCGCAAAAAAAAACCAAAACGTCTATGATCACAATCGGCTACACTCAGCTTCTGCCTGAACTTTCAGGGGTTTTGCAGGTGCCGCGCCAATCGACAGCGGCAAAGCAACCGTGCGACAAGATACCAGAGGCAGGAGTCGGCGAGATCGCGCCTGTACGCTTCTCTTTGGTGGTGCCAACCTACAACGAGAGCCATAACCTTGAGCGCATTGTGGCACTGTTGAGCGAGCGTTTGGATGCCGTGTTGCCTAACCGCTACGAAATTATTGTGGTCGATGATAATAGCCCCGATCGCACCTGGCAACTAGCGGAGACGTTGACTGCCCGCTATCCCCACTTGCGCGTGATGCGTCGTCAGCAAGAGCGGGGACTTTCGACCGCAGTGATACGCGGTTGGCAGGTTGCACAGGGCGATATCCTTGGCGTGATCGATGGCGATTTACAACACCCACCTGGAGTGTTACAGCTTCTGCTGGATGCGATCGCGCAAGGTGCAGATTTAGCCGTTGCCAGTCGCAATGTGGATGGGGGTGGTGTGAGTACGTGGAGTGCTATGCGACGCTTCTTGTCGCGGGGCGCTCAACTACTGGGGTTGATTTTGCTGCCCGGTGTGGTGAGTCGAGTGTCCGATCCCATGAGCGGTTACTTTGTGGTGCGTCGCAGCGCCATTGCGGATCGATCGCTGCATCCGCTGGGCTACAAGATTCTGCTGGAAGTGCTGGGACGCGGCAAGATTGATGAGATCGCTGAAGTTGGCTATGTCTTTCAAGAGCGTGAAGCGGGCGAAAGCAAGGTTACATGGAAGCAGTACCGCGACTACATCCGTCATCTGGTGCGTTTGCGCATATCGTTGGGGCGACTCGGTCGGTTTAGCCAGCGGCTAAATTTTCCAGTTGGGCGCTTTGTGCGGTTTACCTTTGTGGGCTTGAGCGGACTGGCGGTCGATATGGGTCTGCTGTATCTGCTGCACGGTAGGCTAGGGTTTGGGCTGACGCGCAGCGCGATCGTGGCGGCAGAACTGGCAATCATCAACAACTTTTTTTGGAACGATCGGTGGACGTTTGGCGACCTGGCGCAACAACAGCAACAACGCCATCAGGTCATCAAACGCTTTGCCAAGTTCAACTTGATTTGCTTGATGGGGCTAATTCTCAAAATTCTGCTCTTAAATCTGCTCTTTAATGGACTGCATCTCAATGCTTATGTGGCAAATCTGCTGGCGATCGCAGTGGTAACGCTCTGGAATTTTTGGATCAACTTGAAGCTGAGTTGGCGCATTACCCAGGTGAAGTGACACAAGAAAAGTTGTCAGAGCCGTTTGCTCATAGACTAAAGGTATCTCAATGAATCAGAAATTGATTGAGCCTTGAGTGCAAATCATGCTTCCGCTCTCTGATGAAGAACGGCAACGGCTCCAAAAACCTTTCATCCCTTCTACCAAAAAATTCTGACAGAGACAGTGGCAGCACGAGTCACGCAGTTTAGCGATCGACAAATAATTGAGTGACACAGCCTCAGCTATGTACGATCGTAGAGCAGGGGAGTTGCTTTTGCATGGCAACCAACTATGTATGTAGAGGCGGCGATGACCTGACAGGTTCTTCCGTGTTCAGAGCGCGATCTGAACAAGAAGAGGCTTCATCCGTTCGTTCAGCAGCAATCCTGCCTTCGTTTGAGTTGGTGTGGGCTGATGCTTGCAGCGACTGGTTATGGTCTAACGCCAGTGTTCGACGGCTTTGGGCATCGGGAAAGTTGGGTTTAATTTCCAGTGCTTTATCATAGCTGGCAACAGCAGATTGATAGTCTCCCAAATGCCCTAACGCAGAGCCACGACTATACCAGGCAGGATGAAAGTCAGGATTAATGCTGATTGCTCGATCGTAACTCTCGATCGCTGCCTCGTTTTGCCCCAGGTGCCCTAACGCGATCCCACGGCAGTACCAGGCTTCGGACATCTCTGGTTGAAACTGAACGGCTTTGTCGTAGCTGGCAATCGCTTCAGCGTAGAGTCCTAACTTACGCAGTGCAGAACCACGGCTAAACCAGGCTTTGGCAAAACCAGGATTCAGCTTGAGTGCACGATCGTAACTAGCAATCGCTTCGCGGTAGCAACCAGACTTGTAAAGGGCGCTGCCCCAGTTGTACCAGGCTTCGCGGAGATTTGGCTTGAGGTCGAGCGCCTTGCGATAGCTCTCGATCGCCTCATCGTAGCGTCCAAGGGCATCAAAGGCGTTACCTCGGTTATACCAGGCTTCGTAGAGAGTTGCGTTGATCGCTAAGGCTTTGTTGTAGCTGTAGATTGCCTCTTCATGCCGACCGAGCTTATGCAGTACATTACCCCGGTTATACCAGGCTCCGTACCACTCTGGCTTAATGGTCAGTACGCGATCGTAACTGCTGAGCGCTTCTCGATGGTGTCCAATCTGGTTGAGCGTATTGGCACGGTTGTACCACGCATGAGAGTAATGCGGTCGATACTTGATGGCTTGGTCGTAGCTATCTGTAGCAGCTTGATAACGTCCTAGCTTGTATAGGATGATGCCCCGGTTATACCAGGATTTAGAATAGTCCGGCTCAAATTCCAGAGTCTTGTCGTAGCTCTTCAGCGCTTCCTCGTAGCAGCCTGATTTGTCAAGAGCATTCCCTCGATTATGCCAAGCTTGATGGAAGTTTGGTCTTAACTTAATCGCTTTGTCATAGCTCGCGATCGCCTCTTCGTAGCTACGCAGATTGTAGAGCGCGATGCCACGACTATTGAGCGCTTCTGGAGCGTGAGGTTCTAAATCGATCGCTTGATTAAAGCTAGCAACAGCGTCTTCGTAATGTCCTAACTCAGAGAGCGTAACGCCACGGGTATGCCAAACGTCGTGACGGTCAGGATGAAGGTGTAAAACGCGATCGAGGCTGAGTAGCGCATCCTCAAAAGCCCCAGCACGGCTAAGTTGTAACCCTTGCTGCAAAAAAAACTCTGCTTCTGAATCCAAATGCTGAGACATAGTTCACTGACTCAACAAGGAATGATCGTTGACGATTAAAAATGGTGACGGCATCACAGTAACCTGATCAACGGCGAGAAACGATACCAAGCAGTCAAAGGCAGTGACGGGCGCTTAGCTGTTATGGAGACAAGTAGCCATTAGGGGCAGCGTCGAACTTGTCCAACGGCTTGTCCAAGAGATAGATCAGGCGGCTCTAGAGACCACAATACGCCACTCAAACAGAGGTTCAGAATCATTTTACGACTCAGTACTAGCACTTATTGTAACGTGAGTTTGCAGTGAGGCTGAGCGAACGTGACCCTGGAGTCACTGCTGAGTGCTGTAGCGATCGCCTGGAGACAATAATTGGTTAGTCCTAAAGACGGTGGTTGGTTAGTTGATGAGGGTTTGCGATGACTTCCCAATTTGTTGAACGCAGGAATAGCAGACTTACTACAGAGTTTTCATTGTTTAGAAATATTTCTCTAAAAAAGTCTCATCTGTGCCCCCAAAACCTGTCGAGCCAGCCAGAAAATTGACCCTAAACAACGGTTCTGGTGTCCCATATGAACTATAAAGAAATATGTATCTCCCCAGGAGGATGTAATAGAAACTCATATTCCCGTATCAACAAGATGAATCTTCTTCGATGACAGTTATTTTCTAGAGAACTTTGTACAGCAAAATGTTAAGCCGTAGCTTGGAGAGCGATTTTGTCGTCAGCTTGCACACATCTGTATGTAGAGGATAGCTGTATGCAGTGATGCGATCGTCCGTTGCATGTTTAGCATAGCCGTTTTGCTCTATGGCTGTGGAGTTAGAAACCCATAACTAAGTAGCTTTTTAGCCGTTTGAAGCATTATTGTCAATGTTCCTGTTTTCTTTTTTGTCCGTAGAAGAGATCTTAGACGTTCATGGTTAACTCAAAGATGCCTCGATCGCCGCGACTAGCCTGGTTAGAGGGAATTCGCATTTTAGCGGCAGTGATGCTCTTGCTTTATCACGCTCAACTGCTTTTCACAGGCTATGCGTACACGCCACAGCCCACTGGGTTAGCTGATAACTTGAGACAACTGGTGACTTCTGTGGAGGGCGCTGCCGATCCAGGGCTGCTGCTGCGTCTTTTAGGCATTCCAGCCTGGTTTGGCTTTCAGTTTGTCGATGTGTTTGTGCTCGTCAGCGGTTTTAGTTTGGTGCTGTCCTTAAAGGGTAAGCCGCTAGCCGTTGGCAGCTTTCTTAAGCGCCGTGTTCTGCGAATTCTCTGGCCCTTCTGGACGGTAGCCTGGTTGTCGTATCCAGCACTATGGGCGATCGGGGTTGCAACACACAGTTACATCCCAAGCTTGTGGCACACCTTCGCTGGAGCGACGTTTCCGCTGCTGTTTGACTACAGTGGTGAGCTATTGCTGGCAACCAGTGGTCCGTGGTGGTTCATGCCCCTGATTCTCAGCTTTACGCTGGTTTTTCCGTTTCTGTGGCACCTTTTGCAGCGTTGGGGCGCGACCAATTTATTGCTAATCAGCACCATGATAACGGTGGCATATCGGGCGCTGGCTGTGTATAAATTTGATGGTCATCCCACCTATGTCATTTTAGATACTCCAACGGATTGGCACCCCTTTTTGATTTTCCTTGCCAAGCTCAGTACGTTCGTGCTGGGAATGGTCGTCGCGCAGCTCTATGCTCAGGGGAGGGGTCCCCTTTTCTGGAAAGCTCAGCAAGCCTTACTCCTGGGTATCCCTGTTTATGCGCTTGGCTTTGTTTGTCAGTTTTACCGGGTCGGGTGGGTGGTTGTGGATTTGCTCTTACCCATTGGTCTGACGCTGTGCTGTATGGTGTTCTTTCGCGCGCTTGCTCAGGCACAAGCGATCGCCACGCTCCTTGTCTGGCTGGGGGGGCATAGCTATAGCTATTTTTTGATTCACAATTTTGTGGTCGATCGCACGATTCGACTCGATGTCCGGGACGATCTGTCTCTTTACTATTGGCGACTCCCCTTAATGGTTTTTGGGACGCTGCTCCTGGCGGTTCTGGCTGATTATGCGAGTCCACTCCTTCAGCGTGTAGTAGCTGCTCTACTGCGCGACTTAGACTATGTTTTGACCCCAGCGACCGTACGGCAGCGCCGGAGTTGGAGTCCCCGCATGGGCGAAGCGGTACTGTACCAAAGTAAAGTGGGTTGGACAGTGCTAAAAGTCGAAAAACTGCTGGATGAGCGGGAGTTCTTTTTGTGTCAAATCAGCGATGGACAGCGATCGCTGTGGGTGAATGAAGATGATTTGGAGCCTGCTGTAAAGCTGCCTCAGCCTGGGGAAGTTAGTAATAACTCTGCCTTTTTCTGAGTGCGGCTGACGGCTGACCAAAATTTGACACACGTGACCCTAATGATTGGAGGATGGCTAAAGTGAGGCATTGGACGGGCGACATACCGAAACTGATCTACACCCATGTTTTGCTGATTGGTGTTCCAACGATTTTCTACTATTGCTTGCGGGTTGGTGGGATGCCGTTGATCAGAATTCACATGGCGATCGCCACGTTTTTTCTCTTCAGCTCCCTCATTATTTTTCTAGAAGCGACCAATGCTTTGTTTCGACGCTTTGCGGTTAAGCGTAAACATACGGCGATTGGTCATCTCGCTCAGCTTAAACAATCTGCTAAGTTTGTCCTGGGCGTGAGCGGCAGTCAGCGCCCCCCCGCAACCAACCCCCTACCGCGCTGCTCGTTTCTGGTTGCCGCCTATCTGCCCAATGAGCAAGAAATTATTCTGGAGACGCTGAAGCATATTCTCAACACGGTGCAGCGATCGACTGCCGGACTAGAGGTCATCCTTGCCTACAATACGCCCGTCGATCTACCCGTTGAGGACGACTTGCGGCGGCTGACCCTGATGCACCCAGAGTTACGCTTGCTGCGGGTGGATGGCAGCCACTCCAAAGCCGAGAACTTAAACGCTGCTCTACATATTGTGACGGGTGAAATCACCTGTATTTTAGATGCTGACCATCTCCCAGCATCGGACTGCTTTGTGCGGGCATGGCGTTGGCTAGAGCATGATTATGATGTGGTGCAGGGGCGCAATATCATTCGCAACTATCGGCATAGCTTGTTGACGCTAAATATCGCGATCGAGTTTGAAACCCTTTATGGTGTCAGCCATCCGGCGAAGTCCTTCCTGACCGATTCCAGCATTTTTGGCGGCTCTAACGGCTATTGGCGCACAGAGGTTTTGCAGCAGATTCGGTTCAACCCAGCCATGCTGACTGAAGATATTGATGCTTCTATGAGGACTCTGTTAAGCGGCTACCGCATCCTCCACGATCGCAGTATTATTACGACCGAGCTTGCTCCTGCTGACTTCAATTCATTTTGGTTTCAGCGCAAGCGGTGGGCGCAAGGTTGGCTTGAGGTTAGCTTTAAGTACCAGCGTCGAGTTTGGAAATCCAAGAATTTTACCCTTTGGCAAAAAGTTTATTGGACGTACCTGCTCTACTTCTGCGTGCTCTATTCGCTGATTGCACTCCAAATTCTGCCCCTCATGCTAAGTCTCTTGCTCTATCAGGGCGATCTGCCACCATCCGACAACCCCTTCCTTTGGTTCAGCACGGTCATTACGTTTTCTAGCGGTGTTTATCAAACGCTAGTAACGATGAAGGTTGCAGCCGTGCGCTACCCGGTGTTTTACTTCCTGCAACACGCGGTCATCATCTTCTTGTACACAATCCTGAAAAATATGATTGCTGTGGTTGGGCTTTACGATCACCTGCACGGGGTGAATAGATGGGTGGTAACACCACGGGGAAGCAAGCAAAAGCGCACGTTACAGGTACGCAAAGCTCCGGCTCTGGCTCCCACAGCGGCAAGCATTAGCTCTGCAAAATAGGGATGGCATCTCCCCCAGCGTCAAGCGAAGCACGGCTAAGCGAGGGTAGCTGGCAAGTCTAAACCCTAGATGGATTGTTCAAGGCTATCGAAGCCTACCGAATGTTGTACCTTCAAAGTAGCCGGGGTACTCTAAATGCACTTGGTAACGATGCGGCTGAAATGAAGAAATCACAAAGGAGTGTTCTCTTGACACGCAGACGCTTTAATCACCTGACGCTGTCAGGCGTTGCTTCTTTGATGTCCCTGGGTGTCGATCGCGTACAGGCAATGTCTCGTGACAACGCGCTCCACAGGGCAGGTCTGAGGCGACCATCCAATTTAGGCACCACCTTCAGCCAGCTTCAATGCCACTATATGGGGTTGGACTACCAGGAGACATTTCGCCAAATTTGCTCCCTGGGCTTTAACCGCATTCGCCTGTGTAGCTACTGGCATGAAATTGAGCCGGCCGAAAAGGAGTTCGATTTCACTGCCTTAGACTGGCTGCTGGAGGAAAGCCATCGGCATGGCATTGATGTCGCGCTGACCGTGGGTATGAAAGCACCGCGCTGGCCCGAATTTCACTTCCCTGATTGGCTCCGTGCCCGTCAAGACACGACGAACCGGGCAGCGGTGGATCTTAATCCTGAAATTGCCGATCGCGCCCTGAACTTCACGCAGGCTGTCGTCAACCATGTCCGTGAGGCTCCCAGCCTTAAGTACTGGCAGATTGAAAACGAACCCTTTACCCGTCTCGACATCACTGCCGGACGTTACTTGAGCTATGAGTTTGTGCGTCGGGAAACTGCCTTGGTGCGATCGCTGGCAATGCCGCACCAGAAGCTCTTAATGACCACCGCGATCAGTTTACCTGCGGCTAATCTAGCCGAGGACGATCGTGCGTTTCAGGAAAGCGTGCAGATGGCAGATGCCGTCGGTGTCAACGTCTATACCAAAGTTCCTGCTGGCGATTCGCTCTTTTACCTCCAGCCACAGCCACCCTATTGGCAAAAGCTGAAAGACTGGCAAACAAGCCTTGCAAGCAGTGACAAAGAAGACTGGATTGCAGAAGCGCAGGCAGAGCCGTGGGAACCCAATCAGTTAGTGGCAATGGCGAAGGCAGAGTACCCCAGTTGCACGCCCAAACGTACCAGCAATCTGGTGAACTCGCTGACCGATTTGGGATACAGCACGGTTATGCTGTGGGGCTGTGAATATTGGTACTGGCAGAAAAAGAACGATCGCAACCTCTGGTGGTGGACAATGCAGCAAATCATTGCAGCCTGACCTAACTGTTACTGCCCGATCGCTGACGTCGATGCTGGCACGAGAGTAGGTGCCGGACGAGCCGCTGGAGTTGTGCTCGAAGTTGGCGCTGGCGTGGCAGGTGCCGCTGGCGTGGCTGGTATCGCTGGTGTCGCTGGTGTCGCTGGTGCTGATACCGGGGGAACCGGAATAGACGGTTGCACAGGCGTCGTTATGCCTGGAGTCGTCGTTGGTGCTGGTGTCACAGGCGCAGGCGTTGGGAGTGGGGCAACGGGTGCAGGCACTGGCGTTGAAACCGGCGGTTGCACAATAGGTGCTGGTGCAGACGGTGGCGTCGAAATTGGCGGTTGTACAGCAGGTGGAACGTTTGGTGCTGGTGCAGACGGTGGTGGCGTCAAAACTGGCGGTTGTACAGCAGGTGGAACGTTTGGTGCTGGTGCAGACGGTGGTGGTGTCAAAACTGGCGGTTGCACAGCAGGTGGAACGTTTGGTGCTGGTGCAGACGGTGGCGTCGAAATTGGCGGTTGTACAGCAGGTGGAACGCTTGGCGCTGGTGCAGACGGTGGCATCGAAATTGGCGGTTGTACAGCAGGTGGAACGCTTGGCGCTGGTGCAGGCGGTGGCGTCGAAATTGGCGGTTGTACAGCAGGTGGAACGCTTGGAGGTGTTATGGGCGCGGCGGCTGTCCCAGGAATGGTTCTAACAGGCGCAGTGGATGGAGGGAAAGGTGGAGCTGCTGTACCTGTAGACTCAGGAATGTCTGGCGTGCTGGGCGTGCGGATACCAGGTTGGGATGGCTGTGAAGTGTCAATAGTCTGTCTAGCAGTTCCCCGATCGAAGCCTGATGGAATGGGGGTTGTTATACCCAGAGGATTGGGTGTCACGGCTGCTTGTACGCCAGGTGGGGGAGTAAGGCTGACAAACGTAGGATTTTCAGACACTTGTCCCGTTAGGGGAGCCTGTTCTCTAGCCGCTTGAGACGTTTCTGCCTGTACTGCCGCAATGCCTGGATCAGCATTTGGGGTCGAGTTGCTGAGGGACAAATCCAGGTCTTTGACCAATTCACTGGTTTGGTAGAAGGTGTTTAGGTCAAAGTTGTAGATCTGAACAACCTGGTTTTGGATAATGACCGCCATCTGACCCGCTTTGAGGGTTTGAGCCTGAGGGTTATCACCATTTGATACTTCAATGCGACTATTGGTTAACGCGCCGACGATCGTGGTGTTGGTATCTTCGTTGTAGCGAACAAACAGCGCCGAGCCGCGAATGCCAGCCGCTGCGTTGGGTGTCCGCACATTCGTTCGTCCCTGACCAGGAGGAATGAGCAGCAGGGCTGTGCCGTTGCCGAGATAGAAATTGCGGGTGTTTGGCACGAATTGAAATAGTGCCCGCTCACCGATCCGCGCTAGAGAACTGTCGTTGAAGCGTAATTCGGCGAAGGATTGGCGAGCCGTTGCCAAAGAGTCTCCAGGGGTCATCGTATCTGCGTTTCGAGCAGCACGAGCCACCCGATTTTTGAAGATGAGCTGTACTTGGTTGCGCAGTGCCTGAACAGTAGCTCTGGTGAGTGGAGTATCAGCACTAGCTCTCTGTGGTGACATTCCCATAGAAAGCAGACTTAATGTGACGATCAGGAAGAATTTGTGAGACATAACGGCTCCAAGTGTTCAGGATCACTTAGCGATCGCACCCTTGCTACGCTGCATCGAAAGCTTACTTGCACCATTCCTCAGCTTGTGTTTCTAGAACATTCTGTGAAGCATCTAGTCTCAATGACTGCCAGTGCCAAAAGGCTTTGCGGCGGCGGTGCTCAACGCGATCGCTCTAGAAATAAGCTCAAAGTGAAGCTTTCGGCATTTGTAATGAGGTTACGTGTTTCCTCTTAAGTGTATGCGCGCAACCTTAATTAAAGCAGATGTGAAGCCCCATACTCATAAGCTTACTTTTATCAAATCTAAATGTCACTTAAACCCCCAACAATCCCTAATTTGGGCGATGTCATTGGGTTTGTTTGAGCTACCTAATGGCATAGGCTGTAAAAGATATTCCTGAAACCTGCAAAAGCTGTAGTGTTAACCAGAAGAAATCCCTGTTGCTAGCGGTACTAAAACTCAGTAGTTCCACGGTTCCTGATTTGCAGATTCGTCACTCATCCACTCACTCTGGGCTTCATCTACCGCTCCGGTCGAAAATCTGGCAGCAGCTTGTACTTTTGAGCGGTGTACTGTTTGGTAGCCTCATCTGGTCTATGCCCAAGACCATCGCACTACCCAGCGCCGATGTTCATGCTCAATCGATCGCGCCTCAGGTAGCCATGACTGCTGCTGCGCCTCCTTTGCAAGGTCAGCAACGGCAAGCATCGGCTGCGCCACGGCGTTATCGCGCAGCCGCACTCCTGCCATTGCAACCACTGCAAGCGCCGATCGCTGTCAAGCCTCAAATGCCCGTCCCGGATTCTCTTGCAGACCTGGCGATCGCTTTAAGCGTGGCACAGACCAGCAGTCCCCCTCCGGCTCAGGGTGATGGTAGTTTGCCTCAGCCCGCGACCAGCGATCCAGAGCTTGGCGTTATCCGCCTGCAAGCACCCCAAAGCGCTCCTGCTGCCACGCCAGTCGGCAATGCGCTTGGGCAGAAGGCACCCCTGTGTGCATCGGGTGTTCAACCCGATCCAGAACTCGGCTGTCTGCCGCTGCAACCGCTACTACCGTCGCCGCCAGCCCGTCAGCCAGCCATCTATCTCCTGATCCGTGCTGACTACTTCCGCAGCAGCAACGTCTTCTCGGCGGTCGATCCTGTGGATGATGGTCTGATCAGACCTGGCTTGACGCTCTTTACGGCACCTGCGATAGGACGAAATACTTACTTTGTTGGCTCCATTGATGGCAACTTGATTCGGTACAACACGCAGTCTCAAATCGATTACAACGAGCTGGGGCTGAGAGCAGGTATTTTTCAACGGCTTTCGCCAACGATGTTTGGGGAGATTGGCTGGAGCAACCAACAGCTCTTTATTGCAGGAAGCAAAATTCCAGGGCTACCCGTCGGCACACGCTTTTTGAATGATCATGCGGTTCGCTTTGAGTTGAGCCGTCGCGATCAACTCAACAAACGCCTCTCGCTCAAAACCTTCTACCAGTTGCGGCTTAGTTTTGCTGACCCTGATAGTCGATCGCGGCTCCTGAATTCACTTGTTGCCTCCTTTAGCTATGACCTCCAGCCAAAGCTCCAAGCTGGGCTTGACTACCAGTTTGCGTTAGCAAACTTTACAGTGGTTGACCGCGATGACCAATACCATCAATTGGCGGCTCGCCTGACGTATACCGCGTTTCGGAATACCCAACTTAACGTCTTTGTCGGCTATAGCTTTGGCAATTCCTCTGATCCCACGATCGACTTCAGCGGTCTAATTTTGGGCGTTAGTCTGACTGTGAATATCGGTCTCTTTTGAGCGCAGTCGATCGCAGGCACTTTTCAGTTAAAAGCAGTGTCTGTAAAAGGGTGCAGGCAGGTGCAATCGATGTTGGGCAGCAGTTAAAGTCACTGTAACTTTCCTTGAAACTCTCTGGAATTGCTCTACGTGGCTGAGTAGAGAGAGGCAGAAACGGTTTAATTCAAGCTTCTATAGGAGTTCTAAAGCAAGCGTGAGCGTCGATGTTCATGCCGCTGTAGTGGTTAGCTAAGAGCCGATAGCTGATCCAAGACGATGCTCACCCACTAAATGGGCTTACTATCGACGCGCATCTTCGGTCATCAGGGGAGTCTACCTTACGTTTACTCAATGTTACTGGTAGTGCTCTGGAGTCACGTTTATGTTGACAATTTCTACATTGCTTCGCGTCAATCGCAGGTTGGGTCGCAGCCTGCTGCTCTTTGTCTGTGCGTTGTGTTTTGTGCTGGTCGCGCGATCGCCGCTCGTCGCTCAAACACCCATCAATCGAGCCAAAATTACTCAGGTGCTGGATGGTGCTCAGGTTTTCATTCAAAACAGGCAAGCAAAGCTGAACGACGCTGCCAATAAAGGGCAGCGGGTTCGCACTGGCGAAGCAAGGGCACAGCTTACCTTTAATACAGGCGCGATCGGACGCTTAGCGCACAACTCTGTGCTCACAGTGGGTCAATGTGCTCGCCTTCAACAGGGAACACTCCTGGTTAATGGTGCGATGAATGGCTGCACCTCGTCGGTTGTGGCAGGTGTGCGTGGGACAACCTACGTGCTGGAAGCAAACGAAAGCGGTGAAACAGGTATTAAAGTGCTGGAAGGTGAAGTAACAGTGACACGTCGGCATGAGCTGGAGAGCGATGATGAACCTGCCTCTGGTAGCAAACAATTCTCATTGCCTTCGATTATTCCAACTCTACCGTCACGAAACCCAGAGCCAGCAACCAGTGCATCACCTGAACCCACTGAACCGTCCGGCGAGTCGATCGAAGCGCCTATGACATCACCTGCTGACGCGAACCAAGTTGTGTTGAAAGCGGGTGAAAAAGTCAACGTTAGTCCCGCAGGCGCAGTGGGATTGGTGGAGAAGCTCACTCAGGGCGATTTTACCAACCTGCTCAGAGGCAACCTCTTCGATGGCTTTACGCTACCGCTGCCTGGAATGGCAAAGATCCAGGCAAGCTTTCAGCAGTTGTTTCCAGGCGTGCCCTTTCCCATTCGGCTACCGAGCGTTTCCATACCTAGAATTCCGTTGCCGATTCGTTTGCCGTTTTAATTTACCGTTTTAGAAGTTGAGGGGTGCATGACCCAGACTAAACGCCGATGGAAGGTAAGACCGGCCGCGATCGCGCCGGTCTTCATTAGCCTCTGGGCAATGTCGAGCGCGATCGCGACTGCCATCAATCTCCAACCGCTGCGGCAGTTGGAACTACAGACTCAAGCGTTCTTTTTTCGGCTGCGAGGTGCCGTTGCGCCGCCCCAACAGGTCGTGATTTTGGCGATCGACGATGATTCGTTAACGCGAGGGCGAGACTCTAAGGACTTGAAAACGCTGGCAGCGATTCAATCGTGGCCCTGGCGGCGGACTGCCTATGCAGATGTGATCGACAAGCTGATGGCAGCAGGGGCGCGATCCATTGCGGTTGATGTGCTTTGGGATCTACCGAGCGATCGACCAGAAGACGATCAACGCCTTCAGCAAACGTTACAGCGTTATGCAGGGCGCGTCACGCTGGCAGCGCTCCATGCCTCCTCTCAAAGCAACGGCGGCGGTTTAGATCAGTTGGTCTATCCCGATCCCATGTTTCAAATCGAACCCAAATCTATAGGGTTTATTAACTATCTCACCGAACCGGACGGGCGTTTTCGGCGGTTTGCCAGCGTGTACCTTAACCGCATTGATCCTGATCTGCGGCGATCGCAGCCCAGGCTCCTCTCGTTTGACGAAGCCAGCCTGCAAGCCTCCAAGCTGCCGTTGGCTTCGCCTAGAGGGGAGTACCTCTTCTTCTACGGCGGTCAAAATACGTTCACAACGGTTTCGTTCTGGCATGTGCTGTATCCCCAGAACTGGGCACTGCTACAGCAGCAGCAGGTGTTCAAAGACAAGATTGTGCTGATTGGCCCGACTGCTGCCTTCCTGCAAGATATTCATGCCACTCCGTTTGGTGACGTTTCTGGGGTAGAAATTCACGCCAACGCGATCGCCACTGTACTAGAAAATCGAGCGATCGCCGAAGTCGTTCCTGATCCGCTTTGGCGAGGGGTTTACCTCTTGCTCGGCATTACTGGCGTGGGGCTAGCCATCAGTCAACTCTCAAAACGGGCTGCGCCACGCTTCTTTTTGGCGATCGCCATAGCGGGTCTCTGGTCAATCGTTGGCTACGGCAGCTTTGTCTACGGTGGCTTGATTCTCCCGGTTGCCACACCGCTGCTTGCGATCGCCCTCAGTGGGCTTTCCTTTTTAGGCACTGGAGCCGTCAGCGATCAACTCGAAAAACTCCGTCTACGCCGCACGCTAGAACGCTACGTCGCCATGCCGATCGTGGAGGAAATTCTGAGCCAACCAGAAGATTTTCAGGCGTTGCTACAAGGGCGCAAGCTCAAAGCAGCCGTCTTGTTTTGCGACATTCGCGGCTTTACCACACTGTCTTACAAGCTACCGCCCGAGCAGTTGGTTGCTTTACTCAATATCTATCTCAACGCAATGGTAGAAGCGGTTGCTGCCGCCAGTGGCACGATCGACAAATTCATTGGGGATGCCGTGATGGCAGAATTTGGCTCCCCCGTTTCCTATGGTGAACAAGTGGACGCGATGAATGCAATTCGAGCCGCGTTGGGTATGCGTCGATCGCTAGCTGCCTTGCGATCGCAGTGGCGGCAAGAAGGCAAAACCTTGCTCTATCATGGCATTGGCATTAGCTATGGTGAGGTCATTGCAGGGAATATCGGGTCGCTACGGCGCTTAGAATACACCGTGATTGGTGACACAGTGAACGTTGCCAGTCGCGTCGAAGGGCTAACCAAAAGCTTCTGGACGGATATTTTGATCACTGAATCGCTGTATCAACTGGTGCAAGAGCAGGTTGATGTGGTGTTTGTGGGCGAACATCTGTTACGTGGGCGCGAAGATAGCCCCACCAATCTCTATAGTTTGGTAGGTTTGAAAAGGGAACCTACTACCCTCTACCATGAGGTTCACGAGGAGCTGCGTCGCTATTTGGGCTACAAAGAAACAACAGCATAAGCTGAATGTCTACGCTCGCCCTTCGCTTCTCGCGCTAGACCTTAGAAATCGGTTTCTAGTGGCCTGGATGTCAGGTTTTATCTGTTCACGTCGTACCCGCAGCGCGATCGCGGGTCTGCGTGTCAGTTTCTCACTCGACTCAAGAGTCTGCGGTAGCCTTCAGACACATCTCAGATCGCCTCCAAGTCTCTTCAGAGCCAATTATATTTAAGCTCATGACTCAATCCATTGCTGACCTTCGCCACAACTACACGCTGCAACAACTCAATGAGGCAGAGGTTGACCCCAATCCCATCAAGCAATTTCAACGGTGGTTTGACCAGGCGATCGCGGCTCAGCTACCCGAACCGAATGCCATGACCCTTGCAACCGCTACCAGAAGCGGCATTCCCTCTGCCCGCATTGTGCTGCTCAAAGGCTTGGATGAGCGTGGCTTTGTCTTTTACACCAACTACGAGAGCCATAAAGGGCAAGACCTGGCAGAAAATCCACAGGCAGCGCTAGTTTTCTTATGGACAGTCTTGGAGCGGCAGGTACGGATTGAAGGGCGGGTTGAGAAGATAGCAGCAGCGGAAACGGATGCCTATTTTCAAAGCCGCCCCTTAGAAAGTCGTCTGGGTGCCTGGACATCTGACCAGAGCCGTGTGATTTCTGATCGTGGCGTGCTGGAACAGCGTTTTGCCGAGTTAAAGGCAACCTACGCAGACGAAAAGGTTCCCCGTCCGCCGCATTGGGGCGGTTATCGCGTCATGCCTCATCAAATTGAGTTCTGGCAGGGACGTACCAGTCGTTTGCACGATCGCCTCCGCTATCGGCTGGAGCAAGGCAATTGGCTGGTTGAGCGTCTGGCACCCTAATAACTGACAACCACTAAGGAACAAGAATTTAATCACCTCGGCGTTTTCCGTAGGGGCGCACAGCCGTGCGCCCCTACCTACGAACAATTTGTCGGTTTTATTTAATCCACGATCCTAAGGAGCTTGCCCTGGTGTGGTGCCTGCCAAGCCGGGAGCTGTACCTGCCTGTCCAGGTGGTAAACCGCCTTGTCCTGGTGTGGTGCCTGCCAAGCCGGGAACTGTACCTGCCTGTCCAGGTGGTAAACCGCCTTGTCCTGGTGTATTGCCAGACTGTCCTGGTGTCGTACCTGCCAAGCCAGGGGGCGTGCCTCCTATGTTGGGGGGCACTGCCACTCTGGGAGGTGTTGTACCGTTTGCCGCTGCTGGATTGCCTGCTGGTGAGTTTGTTGGGAGCGCCACTGTTGATGGAAAAGTGGTAGGCAACGTCACTGTTGAGGGGAGCAGTAGGCGGCTGGCGGGCGGGGCGATCGTACCGGGAGCGTTAGTCGCCTGCTCTAAAGAAGCGTTGGACGGCAAAGACTGGCTTCCCTGAGACGCGTTGGCACGAGGGTCTAAAGATTGTCCACCTGCTGCTGTCGTGCCATTGACAGCCTCCAGCGGGGCTTGTGTGTTTGCAGCTGCAGATGTTTCTGCCCGGACTGCCGCGATCGCCTGATCGGGTGGTGCCCCAGTTTGATCGCCGGATGCAGAGCGCTGTAAATCCAACCCCCTCACCAATTCGCTGGTGCTGTAAAACGTCTTCAAGTCAAAGCGGTAAACCTGCTCAATCCGATCTTTAACAACGACTGCAATCTCACCGGCTCTCAGCGGTTGCGTTTGCGAGCGATCGCGGTTAGTAATTTCAATGCCACTATCGGTTAGAGACCCAATCAGGGTGACATCCGTCTCCGGCAGATAGCGCACAAACAGCGCTGATCCGCGAATGCTAGCAGCAGCGTTGGGTGTTTGAATATGGGTCTGCCCACGATCTGGTGGCACCAGGAGGAGGAGTGTCCCGTTCGAGAGTTGCAAGGTACGGGTATGGGCTAAAAAGCGAAACAGCGCTTGCCCGCCGATCCTTGCCAGTGAGCCATCATTGAACCGTAGCTCAGCAAGTGCAGCACGAGCCGTCAAGAGCGCATCTCCAGGAACCAGCGTATCGCGAACGTTTGCCGATCGCGGCGCTTGATTTTGCCGATTGAGTTCTACCGCATTTCGCAGCGATTCAATGACTGCGCGGCTTAGCGGCACTTCGGCATGAACGACTGAGGGCAGCAGCACCATCCCACCCCAGAGGCTGAGAGTGAGCAGTGGGGCGAAGTGACGAAACAGGTATCCTTCAACCATGCAACACGTCCATGTAATGCGATTAGACCTTGACTCGGAGTAACACTCTGTAGCACCCTCAAACAAGCGCTACACGTGCGCTGCTAACCGTCAATTTGGGTCGATCATAGCGTGGCGATCGCCGCTTAACCCTAGTTCCCAGTCAGGTCTTATTCACAACCTCATATTGATGAGGATCATATTGATGAGGAGTAGACGCTTGCCTTCTCTACGGTGCCGTAATCAGCGCTACATCTACTCGCTGATCGCCCGCTGAGCTAACGCTTGCCTGAATGCCAGGACCAAAAAACCCTGCAATTTTCGCCTGCTTTTCTTGCCAAACCTCAAGCGGAATTAAGGGAGACTTAAACTCCAACACCAGGGTATAAGCACCCTCTGTTTCCACCTCTTGCACCCCTACTAAAACTGGACACTCCTCGTCTGTAGGGCTTAAGCCAAGATGGCTAAGCGAGCTATCAAGGTGGGCGCGTTGACCATAACGATAGCGAGTGACATCTTTACGGATCTGATTTTGGGTGGCGGTTGCCTGTTGTTCTCGCAGGGCAAGCACACTGGCAGTAGTTTGCTCCATCAATGGCACTGGCTCCAGCTCAGATGCTTTGAGAGCGAGTCCGCCTAAGAGGAGTGGAATGCCATAGAAAAACCCCACTAGATTCAGTGTTGCGTTGTCAGTAATAAAATATGCCCAAAAGCCGACGAGGGTTAAAACGCCACCGATGCTAAGCCCCAGCGTTCCCAAAGAAGTTTGACGTAACATAGAGGTAAGGTCTGTCAGATTTATAACGATTCATTCTATGCCCATTATCCTTCTCTTAGGGCATGAGCAACTGCTTGCTGGCATCAATCCTGTCCCAGTTTAAAGCTACCGCTGGGCGTGACAACGTTGGCGGTACGAGTTGAGCGTCTAGTGCAAGTGAATACTGCAATAGCCCTTCTTTTGTGTCATAAATTAGCCAACGATCGCGTCTCATCGTTGGCTTTGTTCTCTTTATTTAGCTTTGGGTGCTTTTATGCTTAAGGATAAAAATCGACAGTCTGCCGAGAAAGATTCGTTGCTAGAGCAAATTAATGCCTTGAAACGCGAGGACGAGACGCTGAATAACATTTTGGCAGTAGATGTTTGGGCGCTTGCTAAAACGATGGATGAGTTTCAACCAGGCTTTTGGGCAGCATTTATGAAAAACCGCGATCGCGCGCTCAAGCGTTTTATTGATGAAGTGATGAAGAGTAAACCAGTTGATGTCAAGCGCCCACCCTACCTACGTTGAGTACACCTAGAAAATTTTCTGGCGGTTGGCGCTACACGTTTCCCCTATGGCTGATTGTAAAGATAGGCTTTACAATGGAGCCTGGTCAGTGAGAACCTGACGATTACCCATTCAAGCGCACAGTTGGCAAAGGACGCACAATGATCGATCATGATACCCTTCAAAAGCGGATTGCCCTGATTCGAGGTAAGCGTGAGGCGCTGGTGCGATTGTTAGAGCAGCCAGATTTGGGCACGCTAAGAATTGATGTCAATCAAGCGATCGAAGAAATTGACGATTTGCTGGATGAGTTCAAGCAAACCTTTCCAGAAGCGCAGTTAGGGTAATTGGTGTCTTGAAGACCAGCGCAACTGGTGTAAAACTCTAAGACCACTAAGGCGCGATTGCAAGAGAATAGTTCACCAGCCAAAGTAGCGCTAGTGTTCTGTCAAAAACTTCGCGACGGGTTGAAAACCCTCAAAAAGCACACCTTAAAATTTTTCCAGCCTCGGCTCACCCGTCAAATTTTAGTTGACGGACTACTAACTGCTGGCGGCTTGTTGACCAAGTTGCCTAACCATCTGAATTAGGTCTAGCGTTGCGGTATCTTTTTTACAAAAAGCATCGATTTTAGCCGTCTGAATCATCACCTCTGTCTGCGGATCGTCCAAAGAGGAGTAAGCAAGAATCTGGATCTTTGGGTGGGTGCTTTTGATGAGAGTAGAGGCACTCAGCCCATCCATGACGGGCATCTGGAGATCCAAAATGATGACATCTGGATGCTGTTGGCTCACTAGGTCGATCGCTTCTTGTCCATTGCTTGCCAGACCAACCAACTCTAAATCATCATGACTCCGAAGAGCCAAGCTTAAGCTGAGCCGAGTGAGTTCGTGGTCGTCAACAATCAGAACACGAATGGTGGAGCGTTCACAGGTCAACATCCTAACCCTACAGATTACTAAGTGGTCACGGTTCACCCCAAGTTTAGTATTAGCGAATACCTATCGCCTCTACCATCCGAGTTAATCCAATTCTGTCTATACGTTTTAGCCTTTGCAGAAGTTACTCAAAGCCAGCTAAGTAGGTGGTGGAATTAAATCTAAAATGGACATAGGTTGGGTTGAAGCATGAAACCCAACGACCGCACGGGTTACGCTATCGCTTTTCTGCTATGCCGGAACGGCTTTATCCATCCTACAAATAATTGTGCTTCCCTACCTACAAAGAGATTGACCTGGCTGATCGACAAATCTTTCAACAATCGCCTGCCCTGCACTAGGAAGTTTGGGCTTGCAGCACTAAGCCCTCTCTAGGCTTTGCCTTCCCGAAAGGTAGAGGACTACAAGCGCGTTTTAAGCCGCTTCAACGCATTTGATGCCGCTAGACCAAATGTGCCAATCGCGTGCAGTGGAACCACAGAACAATTAGCCTTTCAGAGCTGCTGCTTCATCAATGAGGATATGGACTGTCGTCTCTTAAAACGCGGCAGTATCAGGAGGTAGCATGGGTATAAAACATAGAAGACAACAGCCGAAACTGCTGTGAGAGCTACTGCGGCGGCTCAGCAGAATTTGTTAGACGCACGATCGCATCATCCCTGCTTAGGGCGAAATTCGTAGATCTGTGAAGAGTCAGAACAGCAACGCTGGCTCTTGTTTAGGGGCTAGCTTGCAGGGTGTGTACCAACCAACTGAGCAAGGCGAGTACTGGACGTTGAGGTACTTTGATGCTCAAGGCAGTGTCCCCAATCAACGAATCCAATCTTTGAGTAACGCTTGGCGGCGTGGGTGCCGTAGCTTCCGCATGGCTTTTGCCTGAATTTGACGCACGCGCTCCCGTGAAAGGTGATAAAGCTCACCGATCTCAGTCAGGGTGTAGTGCTGCCCGTCTTCCAGCCCAAACCGCAGCCGGATGATGTCCCGTTCGCGATCGCTGAGATGATCCAGGACAGAATTGAGACGATCGCACAGGAGCTTGTGATCCAAACAGTCATTTGGCGCAACGTTATCCGCATCTTCAATGAGCTGCATCAGTTCCGTGTCTTCTTCGCGCCCCACCCAGGCATGAAGCGACAGCGTTCCCTGGCTCACGTCCAACACTTGCTCTAGCTTGTCTTCATCAATTTCTAGCGCTGCTGCTAGTTCAGCTTTGCTAGGCTTGCGTCCAAGCGCTTGAGACAGCGTTTGGCGGGCTTTGCGAACCTGATTTAGCTTTTCGACCATGTGGACGGGCAGCCGCACGGTGCGGGACTGAGACGCGATCGCACGGGTAATGCCCTGGCGAATCCACCAGTACGCATAGGTCGAAAACTTATAGCCACGCTCGTAGTCAAACTTTTCGGCAGCCCTCATTAACCCCATTGCCCCTTCCTGGATCAGATCCAAAAACGGCACCCCACGGTTGAGATATTTTTTGGCAATGGAGACCACGAGGCGTAAGTTCGCTCGCACTAACTTACGTTTTGCCTGTTCGCCACGATCGCCCCCTTTGACAATTTCTCGCGCCAGCTCAATTTCTTGTGCTTGAGTCAACAGAGGATAGCGTGCCATTTCGCGCAAGAATAGCCCGACCGAATCATCGGTAAGACCCACACGTTCAGCTTTGGTTGGTTTATACGGCACCTTCTCTGGAACCAGATCGTCCGGATCTAGCTCTTCAATTTCGGTGAGATCGATCGCGAAGTCAAGTTCAGCAACGACTGATTCAGCAGAATCAGTTTCAATCGGATCGGGAGACAATTTAGCAGTCATACACGCTCAAATAAAACCTCAGAAATGGATGTAAAATTGCCTCCAACTTTAACAAAGAATTTAAGAAACGCTCACTTTTTTTGAAAAAACTTTCTAAATTTTTGTGTTGAAGCTAAAGCAACCGATAATGGACAATAGCAACTCCTTCATTTTTTGTCCATTTTATTGGGTGCAATGTACGATTCTGGGTTGCATCCATGCTCGATCGAGCGCTAGCGATCAGCTTTTCTTATGGACTCAACGCTTTTTTTCAATAATCAGCTTCCCAACTGATCGGACGTGTGAAGAGGAGTCTGAAAAGTTAAAGTGCTGCTTTCTTTACAGTTTGTTACTCAAACGCCAACCTCGACTGGCTGCTGATCGTCTACCTTTGAGTCGTTAGTTAGCAGTCTAATTCTCTCCGCATCGACCAAAAATTGTCCGTCGATCGCAGTCGCCCAAAATTTCTGATGCCACGTTTGCACCCTGAACGTTCCTGGTTTTTAAACTATCGGCTGGTGCTGTTAGTCAGCATGAGCATTATTGTGCCGATCGGTTACGTCATTCGCTTTGCTCAAACACCGACTTGGGCATGGTTAAATGATGCGATCGGCAGCCTTGCCTACGAAATTTTCTGGGTTTTGCTGGCTGCGTTCCTCTCGCCTCGCACGCCTCTACGGGCGATCGCGGTGGGCGTTTGCCTCATCACTTGCGGCTTAGAATGGCTCCAGCTATGGCATCCACCGTTTTTGGAGTCAGTCCGCGCTACTCTACTAGGACGGCTCGTTTTGGGCAATACCTTTAGCTGGTTCGATTTTCCGCCTTACGTCGTCGGTAGTGTACTGGGTTGGTTGTGGGCACGATCGGCTCAACGGGTGACTCAGAGAGTTCGGCACGCACAATGAAAGCAATCAATCCTCCCTGCTGCAAACTGTTTTAGACTGTGGACTGTAGCTTCTTAGACACCAAGCTCAAAGCTGCGATCGCAAAGCTTCAATCTCAATGGACGCAGGAGTTAAAGTTATGGATGTTAGAGCCGCCGTTGCGTTAGAAGCAGGCAAACCGCTAAGCATTGAAACCGTGCAGCTTGAAGAACCCAAAGCAGGCGAAGTGCTGGTCGAAATCAAGGCGACAGGCGTTTGTCACACCGATGCCTACACGCTGTCTGGTAATGACCCTGAAGGGCTATTTCCTGCCATTCTGGGGCACGAGGGCGCGGGCGTGGTGGTAGAAGTCGGTGCAGGCGTAACGTCGCTTAAACCAGGCGATCACGTCATTCCCCTATACACACCCGAATGTCGCCAGTGTGAATACTGTCTGAGCCAGAAAACGAACCTTTGTCAGGCAATCCGCTCGACTCAAGGACGCGGTGTCATGCCGGATGGGAGCAGTCGGTTTTCGATCGACGGCAAACCGCTCTATCACTACATGGGCACGTCCACCTTTGCTAACTACACCGTGCTGCCCGAAATTTCCCTTGCCAAAATCCGCGAAGATGCTCCCTTTGAAAAGGTCTGCTACATCGGCTGCGGTGTGACGACCGGTGTTGGCGCAGTCATCAACACCGCCAAAGTGGAGTACGGCGCAAATGTCGTCGTCTTTGGTTTGGGTGGCATTGGGCTAAATGTCGTTCAGGGTGCCCGCATGGTTGGCGCAAACATGATTGTGGGCGTAGACCTCAACCCCAAAAAGAAAGCCTTGGCAGAAAAGCTGGGCATGACGCATTTTGTGAATCCCAGCGAAATTGAAGGCGATCTTGTCGCGCACTTAGTCGAACTGACGAAAGGCGGAGCCGATTACAGTTTTGAATGCATTGGCAATGTCAACGTCATGCGGCAAGCGCTGGAATGCTGCCATAAAGGTTGGGGCGTGAGCGTCATTATTGGCGTGGCAGGTGCAGGACAAGAAATTAGCACACGTCCCTTTCAATTGGTGACAGGGCGCGTGTGGAAGGGTAGTGCCTTTGGGGGTGCCAGAGGTCGCACAGATGTACCCAAAATTGTGGATTGGTACATGGAAGGCAAGCTGAATATCGATGATTTGATTACAAACGTGATGCCCGTCGATCGCATTAACGAAGCCTTCGACCTGATGCACAACGGCGAAGGGATTCGGACTGTCATCACGTTTTAAGTCATCACGTTTTAAGCCATCACGTTTTGTCAGAACGCTGGCAGACTTCTAGCCTCTATGCTTGTGTCGCTTGGGTGCAGGAACCGTTTCTAAGGACGACGACTTGCGGGGACGACCTGGTTTCACGCTGGTTTCACGCTCAAACTGAGTTTTGGCAGCCGCTTTAGGGCGACCTCTCTTTGGCTTTGCTGGCGCAGGAGTTGGCTCTGTGGCAGTCTCCATCGTGGGCGATTCCGATTCATTGACGATCGCAGGCTCTACAGATATGTCTGCTGCATTGTCTGATGCTGGCTCTGCGGCGATCGCGTCTGACATCGCGTCAACTGTTTTGGAAGCATTTGACTTGCCTGCTTTTGCCAGCCGTCTTGCTGCCGAGAGGTAGTTTCTGAGGGTGGACGCGCTGATCTTGGCACCGTTGCTAGTCAATATCTCTGCCAGGTCATCGTATGAATTCCCTTCTTTCAGCATGGCGGTGAGCAATTCATGCTGTTGCTCAATGACCGTTCGCGACGTGAGTTTAGCGGCTGCGGGCGAAGACAAAAACTTCAAAAGTTTGCCTGTGGCGCTAGACTGCTTTGTCGCTGCTTTAGCGGCAGATGCTTTTGAAGACGTGCGATCGCTCACAGCAGGCGTTGACGGCTCAACCGTTGTTTCAACAGCATCGTCATCACTTTCGATCGCGGTTGTGGGAATGGTGTTTGTTTCAATGGCGGGCAACAAAAGACCTTGAGCAGTGCCTTGATTGCGCCAATCGTCGAATGACGGCAACCCTGCAATATGTAAATGGCGAATTTGCTCTCGCAAGACTTCATCGGAATTACGCAGCGTCGCCTCGCAGATAAATTTGAGGTATTGATACTCAATTTCTGCCAGAGCCACTTCGACATCGACGGTCTGGAACGAAATTTTTCTGAAAGCTGTGAAATCTTGAGCCACGAGATTCTCCTTTACGAGTTAAGAGGATGGTTGAAAAATGCTTGTTACCAGCGTCGTCTGAGGATCAGAACGACCCAAGCCAACGATGTTGCTACAGGGGCTAATTTCCTCTAGACGTAGCTTCTAATCGACTGAGGTGGGTTTTCCTATCGTCAAATATGAAGCCTTAATCCGTCAAAAATGCACGATCGCGAAATAATTTTATGCGCCAAGCTTGGACAACTTTTTACATCTACTGCCGTTATACTGCCTGTGACTCCAGGTGGAAGCAAAATTTTCGCCGATTTTGCGATCGCCACAACACAATCAGCTTCAACAATCAAAATTAATTTTCCCAATTATGCCTCAAGACGATCGCTTCAGCGTCGATCAAGCGATGATGCGGTTGTCTCCTGCAACTGAACTTTGTTAGCGTTTGCTTATTCTTTTGCCGCTAACACGTCGCCGTTGCGCCACAGCCATCATGCGAGTTTTATCAGTTTCACTGCTGCTTCCACTATTATTGACATCGGCATCCTGCAATCAAACCGTGCCTTCTGCAAAAGCAAATGACGATCGCCCCGCCTCTCCTCAACCCGCGATCGCCCCTTCTGCTGTGCCTGAGAAACTCACGATCGAGTCTCTGGCAGGAACATATAAACCCGATGATGAGGTGCGTTGGCAAGCTGAGAGATTAGAGGAAATGAAAAGAGATGGACTAGATGATGCCGCTTTAAAGTCAATGAAAATAATGCTGGAAGATCTCACCACAAGCAAGGTAATAATCAACGGAGATGGGACGTTTGAATTTCAGGAATTTGACTTTAAAGCACATGGACAAGTCAAGCGGGATGACGGCAAGTTCAGCCTGTCCATCAATTTTCCTAATCCGCCCAAAGGAGCCGACAGTTCAACCAAAGTTTCCAAGTGTACTCAGTGCTGTGCGTTTAAACTTTTTGCCTCAGCCGATGGAAGAACTTTACTGCGTTACGATTCCAGAAATTCGTCTAAGCTCCTGCGTGTGTATGTGAAGCAGTAACGTATCTGTACGCAACAGATCCCCGACTTCTATGACAAGGGGGTACTGATTGCGTCTAGCTTTCACCAGAAGTCGGGGATCTAAACCTTGCCGCGCAACTGTTACGAAAAGGATACAGGTTGGCAAGTTGTCACTATTTTTAATAAAAAACGGCTGGTTGCGTCTGGGTTGTCGATCGTTTCGGGCGATCGCCCCACCAATCAGCCCCATTTTCCCATCGCATTTGCTAACTATTGCAGAGTGACAATGCAGGCAAGGTGATTGCGGCTGAAGCGTGTGCGATCGCTGCCAAGCTTGGAAACGACTGATAGGCAGGCACTTTGGGTTGAGCGATCGTGTTGCTGCTAGCGCGATCACCATTATTTTTTGGGGATCAGTCGCTATTCAGCCTAGCAAGGGACATCGGTAGAACCTGACTTCAGTGGGTGACGTGGGCGTTTGGAGAGGGGCGATCGCTTTAAAGTGCCTCCAGCGAGAACACTCCAGACACTTTCGCTTGCTTGTCTTTTGTTCCGCTTTTTATAAAAAGAAAAGGTTAAAACTGATTAAGGGATAGTTTTTGAGGCTGATAGAGCCTTATGCTTTCTAGCAAGGTTCCAACGAGTTTAGAGGGCTTCAGGATTCGTTTAGCAGACCGATTCATTGTTAGTAATGCTTTCTTTTGCGATCGAGTTGCCCAATAATGACCTCATCGACCCAAGCAAGCAGAGAAACCGGGTTTCTGAGGCTGGTGCTTGATAAACAACCTTGCTCAAGAAACCCGGTTTCTGTTTAGCCCACGACACGATTAGGAGACAACTAGAGTGAAACTCGCAGTTTACGGCAAAGGCGGCATTGGCAAATCCACGACAAGCTGCAACATCTCAGTCGCACTAGCGCGTCGTGGCAAAAAGGTCTTACAAATTGGTTGCGACCCCAAACACGACAGCACCTTTACGCTGACAGGGTTTCTCATCCCCACCATCATCGACACGCTGCAAGAAAAGGACTATCACTACGAAGATGTGTGGTCTGAAGATGTCATCTACAAGGGCTATGGCGGTGTGGATTGCGTCGAAGCGGGCGGACCTCCAGCCGGGGCAGGCTGCGGCGGCTACGTCGTGGGCGAAACCGTCAAGCTGCTGAAAGAACTCAACGCCTTCGACGAATACGACATCATTCTGTTTGATGTGCTGGGCGACGTAGTGTGCGGAGGCTTTGCCGCTCCCCTCAACTATGCCGACTACTGCATGATCGTCACTGACAACGGTTTTGATGCCCTGTTTGCCGCCAATCGAATTGCCGCCTCTGTGCGCGAGAAAGCCCGCACCCATCCCTTGCGCCTCGGTGGCTTGATTGGCAACCGCACCTCCAAGCGCGACCTGATCGACAAGTACATTGAAACGGTGCCGATGCCCGTGCTGGAAATACTGCCGCTGATTGAAGATATTCGCGTCTCTCGTGTCAAAGGCAAGACGCTGTTTGAAATGGCAGAAACCGATCCGTCGCTCAACTACGTGTGCGACTACTACCTCAACATCGCCGACCAAATGCTGGCGCGTCCCGAAGGTGTGGTGCCCAACGATACACCCGATCGTGAACTCTTCTCACTCCTGTCTGACTTCTACCTCAACCCTGCCAAACCACCCGCGCGCTCAGAATCGGAAGAATTAGACCTGATGATGGTCTAAGGGGCAGTTATGAGTTATGAGTTATGAGTTACGAGTTAACGAACCAACTCAAGACTCAAACCTCCTAACTCGAAACTTATCTACCCGTGAACACTGAGCAAATTCGCCAATCGGTGCGAGAAAAATGGTTGACCTACTACGCCGAAAATCGCCAATGGCTGTCTCGACTAGGCGTGTGGGTCAACTGCGATGGGCAGCGCCGTCCGTCGTCTGGCTTCATTCTGGCAACGCTATCAGTGTTGGAACCACGACTGGCGCAACTGTTGCCCCTGGTGGTCGATTTGAGCAGCAACCCCGATCGCATCGTCATGGCACTGGGACTCAACTTTAACCCCGAAGATCAGTTAGACAAACTGGCAGCCCAAAGCGATACCACCAGCGAACCAAAAAACGGCTCCCGCAAGCTCCTACCTGCTGCATTGAATGAGATCAATATTCAAGCCAGTCAAATTCCAATCAAAGCACCTGCCGAAATCGATGAAGACTGCCGTGGCTCTCGCGATCGACGCGACTAAGCCCTCTCCTGCTGACAACTATTGACCGAATAATCGTTCGAGCAATCCGAACCGCCCTCATCCCCAGCCCTTCTCCCACAGGAGAAGGGAGCTAGATTCAAAGTCCCTTTCCCCAGGGAGAGGGATTGAGGGTGAGGGAAAAGCAGCAACACTGCTAACAACCAACAACCAACCACTCCCTTCACGGAGGACACTGACTCATGACTCTTGCCGAAACCGAACCGCAAGCCCTGAACTTTGAATGCGAAACAGGCAACTACCACACCTTCTGCCCCATTAGCTGCGTCGCATGGCTGTATCAAAAGATTGAAGACAGCTTCTTTCTGGTCATTGGCACCAAGACCTGCGGCTATTTTCTGCAAAATGCGATGGGCGTGATGATCTTTGCTGAGCCGCGCTACGCGATGGCAGAACTGGAAGAAGGTGATATTTCCGCGCAACTGAACGATTACGAAGAATTGAAGCGTCTGTGTGTGCAAATTAAGCGCGATCGCAACCCCAGCGTCATCGTCTGGATTGGCACCTGCACCACCGAAATCATCAAGATGGATCTGGAAGGGCTGGCTCCTCGCTTGGAAGCTGAAATTGGCATTCCGATCGTGGTTGCTCGTGCCAACGGTCTGGATTATGCCTTTACCCAAGGCGAAGATACCGTTCTCGCCGCAATGGTCAATCGTTGCCCCGACAAACCGCTTGCAGCCGAAGGTGATAAAGAAGAGCGTAACGCGATCGCCAAACTGCTCAACTTCGGTCGCAAAAAAGAAGAGATTGCCACATCAGAGTCCGAGTATGTAGATCACCCACCGCTGGTACTCTTCGGCTCACTGCCTGATCCCGTCGTCACGCAGTTGACATTGGAATTGAAGAAACAGGGCATTAAAGTCTCTGGCTGGCTCCCTGCCAAGCGTTACACCGAATTACCTGTCATTGAAGAAGGCTACTACGTGGCGGGTGTAAATCCCTTTCTCTCTCGTACAGCCACTACCTTCATGCGTCGTCGTAAGTGCAAGCTCATTGGCGCACCCTTCCCGATCGGACCCGATGGCACCCGCGCGTGGATTGAAAAAATCTGCTCAGTGTTTGGCATTGAACCGAAAGGATTGGACGATCGCGAAGCGCAAATCTGGGCAGGGATGGAAGACTACCTCCAACTCATTCGCGGCAAATCCGTCTTCTTCATGGGCGACAACTTGCTAGAAATCTCCCTGGCACGGTTCCTCATCCGCTGCGGCATGAGCTGCCCCGAAATCGGCATCCCGTATATGGATAAGCGCTACCAGGCAGCAGAATTAACGCTACTGGAGAAAACCTGTCATGAAATGGGTGTGCCCACTCCCCGTATTGTTGAAAAACCCGACAACTACAACCAGCTTCAGCGCATTACCGCACTGAAGCCTGATCTGGTCATCACAGGCATGGCACACGCCAATCCTCTGGAAGCACGGGGCATCAACACCAAATGGTCAGTCGAGTTCACCTTTGCTCAAATTCACGGCTTCACCAACGCCCGTGACATTCTGGAACTGGTGACACGTCCCCTTCGCCGCAACAATAGCCTCAAAGACCTCGGCTGGGACAAACTGGTACGCGAAGAAACGAAAGTCTAGTCGTTGTTTTCTAGGTGTATACCAATTTGGTGGCGTAAGATTTGGTTCTCACGCCACTTTTTGCTAATTTAATCCTGTGTCAGAATAAGGGCAGATGTATGCTCTAACCGCTAAACAGGCGCTGAAAGCAGTCAAGGTTTGCCAAAGCTTATCGACGTTATATCGAGATATCACATTGTTTCGGTTTGATCCTCTCACTGGCGAGATTTATATCCTTGCTGGGGAAAACATTGAAATTAGCATCAATCAAGATGGAAGCTGGGAGTTTTCTAATGACACCTGACTTTGAAAGTATGAGTAAAGCCGATTTGCGGGCTTATGTTCTGGAACATCGGGAAGATTTAGAAGCAGTTCGTTCCTTAATGAGTCGCCGTAGCCCCAATGCTGTGCGGTACAACTTTCCGGACACCGAAGAGGGACAAGCTCAGATGAGAGAGATCCTGCGACGGAAGATTAATGGCGAACTCTGAGGAATGTTATGCAGTCAGCATCAACTCATTCAGTTCGTTGGACGATCGCCATCTAGCTCTTTTTGAGGGCGATCGCAGTAACCGTGATGAAATGATTGACAGAGAGCTTTTTCTCTTGTAAGCGCTGGTACTTCATTTCTCTTTTTGCTGTTGATAGAGTGCTTTAAAGCGTCTTTGCTGTTGGTTGTGCTCAACGATCGGCGCCGGATAGCCACAGCGATCGCGCTCCAAAGGCAGAATTTTGCCTGTCACCAGATCTTCGGTATCAACACTGCGAAGTTCTGGTAGCCATGCACGAATATATTCGGCTTCCGAGTCAAACTTTTGAGATTGGCTGGCGGGGTTGAAAATGCGGAGTGGTTTGGGATCCATGCCGCTAGAGGCGCTCCACTGCCAGCCACCGTTGTTGGCAGACAAATCGCCATCATAAAGTCTCTGCATAAAATATTTTTCGCCCCAGCGCCAGTCAATCATCAAGTCTTTGGTGAGAAAGCTGGCAACAATCATGCGGCAGCGGTTATGCATCCAGCCGAGTTCATTGAGTTGGCGCATGGCAGCATCGACGATCGGGTAGCCTGTCTTGCCGTCGCACCATGCCTGAAAGTGTTCTGGATTGTTGTCCCACGGAAAATCTTTGAACGGTTTGCGATAAGGACCGTCTGCCAGCGCGGGAAACAAGTACATCACCGTTTGGTAAAACTCGCGCCATGCCAATTCCTGTTGCCAAACGCGGATGCCATCGTGTGCCTCGTCACTGCGAGCCTGTGCCATCGCTTCCGTAGTTTTTGCCCAAACAGTGCGGATGCCGATCGCGCCAAACTTTAGCGCAGCGCTTAAATGGGATGTGCCTTCAGCCTTGAACGGAAAGTTGCGGTGCTCCTGATAATCGGTGATGGCGCGATCGCAAAACGCCTCTAATCGTTCGTGTGCAGCAGCTTCTCCTGGCTCCAGCAGCAGCGCATTGTCCCAAACGAAGCCCAAGTCTTTGGCGGTTGGGAGGTCGATCGCGCCTGATGTTTGGGCAACTTTTTGCTCCTTCTCAGTTAGTCCAGTCGCGTTCTCAAGATCTTTTGCAGGGTTTGCTTTGAGTTTGCTGCTCCAATTACGCCAGAAGGGGGTGTAAACCGTGTAAGGATCGCCAGCGCCCGTGCGAATCTCGTCTGGAGCATGTAGAAGCTGATCCCAAAAATTCTGGAACGGGATACAAGCTTGTTGAAGGGCTTCCTGAACGGCACGATCGCGCGCTTGCGAATACGGCTCCACATCCAGATTCCAGAAGACGGCACTAGCATTCAGGGCGGTTGCCAAAGCCGGAATGACGCGCTGAGGCTCGGCTTTGAGCATTAAAAGTTGACTGCCTGCTTGTGCATAGCGCGTTTGAAGTGCCTGTAAACAGCCAACCATATAGGTGACTCTGGCAGGCGCAACATCATCACGCTCCAGAAGATTGGGGTCGAGGCAAAAGACACCCACGACCTTCGAGCTACGATCGCGTGCCGCTGCCAAGCCAATGTTGTCCGAGATTCGCAAATCCCGACGGTGCCAGAAGAGAATGAGATCAGACATGAGTAGCCAGTGCTTGCTAGTTTTTAGCTGTTGATTTTTAGTGGTTGGTCATGGTCTAGCTGCTAATAACTAAGGATCGTGGATTAAATAAAACCGACAAATTGTTCGTAGGTAGGGGCGCACAGCCGTGCGCCCCTACGGAAAACGCCGAGGTTATTAAATTCTTGTTCCTAAGAACTAAACGCTAACAATTAGGGTAGAAATGGACGTGCCAATACGAAACTGCAAATCGTTTTTGCGTCAGCGATATCACCAATTTGAATCGCTTTTTCAACCTCAGTCACTGTCATAAGGATCGTTTCGATATCCTCATCAGCATCTTGACCTGGCGGATTTTCGAGCAAGGTCAGGTCTTGAGCTAGATACGCATAGATGATTTCATCTGAGTAGCCAGGCGCGACGAAAATTTCGCCCAATTTTTGCCAGCGATCGGCATGGTAGCCCGTTTCTTCTTCAATCTCCCGATGGATCGTTTCTTCAGGCGTTTCACCGAGTTCGATCGTGCCAGCAGGGAATTCTAGCAGTCGTCCCTGCACCGCAAACCGATATTGCTTCACCAGAACCAATTTACCGTCAGCCGTAACAGGCACAGCCAGCGCACCGCCCGGATGTCGAATGCACTCCCACTCCCCTTCATTGCGATTAGGCAAGCGATAACGACTGGCTTCAAAGGCAAACTTACGTCCTTGATAAAGCAACCGTTGTTTAAGAAGTTGGGGCGGTTCGCGACCGAGGGGCATAGGGAAAGGGATGAAGGATAAAGGATGAAAGGTTGGAACTGTAAGACAGTAGTAAAGGTAGATCAGGAAGCAGGGCAAGAGAACTTCTAACTTCCGACTTCTGACTCCTAACAGCTAAGCCATTCTTCTGACTTCTGAACAGTCTACCGTTTGTACTAATGTTGCGATCGCGTTTCCTGAAATTGGTTCTACCCAGTGAGGAGCAATTTCTGCCAGAGGCACCAACACAAACGCACGCTCTGCCATGCGTGGATGGGGGATTTGCAGGTTGGGCGTGCTGAGAATCACATCATCGAATAACAACAAATCCAGGTCAAGAGTGCGTGCGCCCCAGCGCTCTCGGCGAATGCGACCAAATTTTGCTTCGGTTTGCAGCAAGGTTTCTAATAGGGCGTGTGGCATGAGCGTGACCTGAAGGAGCGCACATCCGTTGAGATAGTTGGGTTGCGGTGGTCCCACTGCTTTTGTCAAATACCAGTGCGATCGCGCCTCCAAAACAATGCCTGGAGTTTGCGCTAGAACGTTCAACGCCGCTTCCAGTGTTGCGAAAGAATCGCCCAAATTACTGCCGAGGGCGATCGCGCATTGAGCTGATGTTACCGCCATACTCGATGTCAGTGACATCTCAAAAACCCATCAAGCCGACTCCCCACTCCCCACTCCCGACTCCCTATTCCCTACGCTTGCCTACCGCACCACCGTCAAAATTGCTGTCAAAAGGCTGAGCAAAATCAGTACCCACAGCACAGAACCGGGAATGAAGGTCAATAGCCCGATGCCTCGTAGCACCCAGACTAAGATAGTCATCGCCAGCACTGCCAGAAATGCCACCATGCTTGGCTTGAGCGATCGTCCCATACCTCTTACCGCCTCTGACTGTTGCGAAGACCACCCAAAATCCCCATGCCTACCGACAATAGCAATAGCGCCCAAATGACGTAGTTGGGCAGCGTTGTGAGTACGCCAATGCCCTTCAGCACAATAAGCACCGCCGTCAGCACCAGCATGATGCCAATGATGTAGAGAATGATGGAAATACCAACGTTATTCGGGCTGCCACTCACAGACTCGTCTCCTCAGACCACTACAGCACCCAACTATTGTGGCATGGAGAAGGTGAGGTGGCTTGCTTCCGCTTTGCGGTGGGGTGAAGTTTTGAGCGTTGAGTTAAAGTAATCAACTTGGACTCAACACTTTTCACTTTTTACAGCTTCCACCGTTCTATTACAATGGTGTTGAAGCCAGTTTGCGTTGTACTAATCACTATGCATAACGAGTTCACAGCAATTATTGAGATTGCGTCGGAAGGCGGGTATTTTGCTTATTGTCCTGAAATTGCAGGTGCCAATGGGCAGGGTGAAACGATCGAAGATTGCCGCCAAGATTTAGCCGAGGCGATCGCGCTCATCCTGGACGATCGACGTAAAGATGCCTTACGAGGAGTGCCAGAAGATGCCATTTGTGAGACTGTTTCCGTCGGATGAAGCGTAGCGATCTATTGAAGCACTTGCGACGATATGGTTGCATTCTCAAGTGGGAAGGGGCAGCGCATTCTCTTTGGATAAATCCACAAACGGGTGCTGTTGAAGCAATTCCGCGCCACACAGAAGTCAAAAACCTCCTTGCGCGTAAAATCTGTAGAGGTTTATCAGTACCAGAGCCTTAGTAGGGTTAACGTTGCTTCACCCTTTCAGGTTTTCTTTCTACTGCTGCTCTGCCATCTCCATTAAGATGCGTTGGGAGCTTTGTTCGGAAATGCCCGTCGCGGGTTGACGTTGAATGTAGTGCCCGTCTGGTTGTAAATCCCAGGCTTGGCGGTTATCGGCGAGGAGGATACCGAGAATTTCTTGCAGATCTTTGGCGATCGCCGGATCATCAACGGGCACCACCGCTTCTACCCGGCGATCGAGATTGCGTGTCATCCAATCCGCGCTGCCAATGAAGACTTCTTCCTTGCCCTGATTGTGGAAGTAGAAGATGCGGGAGTGTTCCAGGAAGCGACCAACAATGCTCACCACGCGGATGTTGTCGCTAATGCCAGGTAGTTGGGGACGTAGACAACACATGCCGCGCACAATCAGGTCAATTTGCACCCCTGCTTGAGAGGCTTCATACAGTGCCACAATCATGCCGGGGTCTACCAACGCATTCATTTTGGCGACAATCCGGGCATGATGTCCATTGCTGGCGTGTTCACTTTCGCGGTGGATGAGCGAAAGCATCCGATTGCGTAAGTTGACTGGAGCCACCAACAGCTTGCGGTACGACTGCTGCCGGGAGTAGCCCGTTAAATAGTTGAATAAATCCGTTAAATCGGCTCCCAAATCATCGCGGCAACTCAACAAGCCGATATCTGTATAGAGACGAGCAGTTTTGGGATTGTAGTTGCCGGTGCCAATGTGGACATAGCGCCGAATCCGTCCCTCTTCTCGCCGCACCACCAGCATCACTTTGGTATGAGTTTTCAACCCCACCAAGCCGTAGACGACGTGTACGCCTACATTTTCCAGCTTGCGTGCCCAGTTGATATTATTTTCTTCATCAAAGCGGGCTTTGAGTTCCACCAGCACGGAAACTTGCTTGCCGTTCTCTGCGGCTGTAATCAGAGCATCGACGATCGGCGAATCGCCAGATGTACGGTAGAGCGTCGTTTTGATCGCTAACACCTCTGGATCATGCGCTGCTTGCGTGAGAAACCGCTGCACCGTGTTTGAGAATGAGTAGTACGGATGGTGCAGCATCAAGTCTTGCTTGCGGATGACGGCAAAAAAGTCTTCTTCCAGATCCAGCGAACTGCGATCGGCTTCCAAACTGCGTCGCAAACGGGTAGGAAGCGCCGATCGCCAAGCGGGATCTTTCAACTCTGGCAGCGGTAAGTCAGTCAGCGCAAACAGGTCGCTGAGACATAGCAACCCTTCCACTTCGTACACATCACTCTCGGCGAGATCCATTTCCTGACGCAGCATGTCGCGCACGAGTTCAGGCATGGAGGCATGGGCTTCTAACCGCACGATCGAGCCACCAAAGCGTCGTTTACGCAATTCCTGCTCGATCGCCAGCAGCAAATCGTCTGCCTCATCCTCTGCAACTTCTAAATCACCATCGCGGGTAATCCGAAAGGGATAGTACTCCTGAATATCCATGCCAGGAAACAGCCGCTCTAAATTGTGAGCAATCACCTGCTCTAGCGGTACTGCTGTCCACGCAGCAGGCACATCTTTTTGCTGTCGCCGCAGATGTTCTGGCAGGGGTAAAAAACGCGGCAGAATTTTCGGGACTTTGACTCTGGCAAACAGTTCTTCACCCTTGGTTGGATCTTTAATAACGACTGCCAAGTTGAGGCTAAGGTTAGAGATGTAGGGAAAGGGATGCCCAGGGTCGATCGCCAGCGGGGTCAACACTGGAAAGATTTGCTCGTCAAAATACGTTTGTAGATACGCGCGTTGTTCCTGATTAAGATCAATGTAATCAAGCAGATACACGCCTTTCGTTGCCAGTTGCGGACGCAAGGCTTGTTCAAAGTGGCGATGCTGCTGCGTGACCATAGGGCGCAAGCGTTCGCTGATTAAATTCAACTGAGCTTGTGCGGTCAGTCCGTCTGCCGATCGTCGGGTGACTTTAGCGTTTACTTGCTCTTTCAGCGCTGCCACTCGCACCATGAAGTACTCATCCAAATTAGAGCTGAAAATCGCCATGAATTTCAGCCGTTCCAGCAAGGGCGTGCGTGGGTCAAACGCTTCGTGCAACACCCGATTGTTAAACTCCAACCAGCTAATTTCGCGGTTGAAATAGTACTCAGGATCGCTGAGGGTAATATCGGTCGGCGGCTGTTTGTCTGGTACAACCTTTCTCTGCCTTGCCATGCTTAACCAAACGCCTCATCTTCTCTACCCGTCCACCATTCTCCAAGATGCATTAAATCCTGATGAATGTCTGCCAGGGCTTGAGCGTACTCGGCAGCAGAAAGATTGTCTCGCTCATCTTGTAGTTTTTGCAACCGCAGTTGTGCCAGCAGCCACGGCTTGCTGATACCGTCGGTTTGTTCAATGTAACGGGCAAGCCGTTCACTCGGTGTCTCTTGAGGCGCAGGGAGATTCATGGGCAGTGATACGATCGGCGATAGAACAACAGGGGACAATGCGTCTACTCCATCGTATTACTGATGCCTGAAGAAAGTGAAGCAAACACTCGATCGTTTGTCTGCCTGATACTTAAGGATGCGATCGCGGAGTTGAAGGGGGCGATCGCAATGCCATTGTGACCCGTCGCATTACAAATGTAAGCCGCTACAGTGCCATTGTGACTCAATACAATGCGATTGTGATGCGACGCAATGCCATTGTGACTCGCCGCATTAAAAATGTAGGCGCTGCAATGCGATTATGATGCGACGCAATGCCATTGTGAGTCGATACATTGCCACTGTGACCTACACAGTACGAGGGCAATGGAAAACTGGACAAGAACTCAGTGCGATCGCTTTTAGTGATGGCATTTTGCTAAAACCCAAAAAGCCGTTTCAAGAAACGACATTGGCAGAGGTTGCAGGCTGTTTGCATTATCAGGGCAAGCCCAAAAGCCTGGATGAAATCGAAAACGCTATTCGGCTCAATACACCTGATCATGGTTGTCAATATCGACAAACACCACGTTTCCGTCCTCAGTGAAGTAAAACAGAACTCTCTCGTCGTAATCAACGCTGAAGCTCCATAGATCTTTGAGCTTGCCAGACAGTTTGTGCGTTTTCAAACTCTGGTCAAGCGGATTCATCGTAAACAGCTCTACCTTCTGCCAGAACCGTGCTTCTAACTCTGCATTACCCTTGATTCGTCGTTTGAAGGCACGACGAAAAGACGAACTAAAACTAACTTGAGGCATCAGTCTTCGAGCATTTGCTTGAGTTCAGCAAGATTGGAGGAAAAGGTTAGCGCACCGCTCCGCTCTTCGGCTTGTGCGACTTGGAGGTGTTCATAGATCTCCAAGCGGCGCTCTTCGCGTAGGTATTGCTGTAGGAGCGCTTGAAGTTCTTGCTTCTCCCCAACCGAAAGCGCTTTGATGGCTTCGACGACATCGCTAAAACTCATGGCTGAGATGCTGTTGTAGGCTGACTCGTTTAATCTATCACGGCGATCGCTGCTGTCACAGCGCAGACTGTTTGAATGGGAAGAGGGGAAGCGATCGCGCAAGATGAGTGTTCAAAAAGTTGGATGTTGGTTGCCTGCGATCGATGCATTTATGAAAGGGACGATCGCTGACTGAGGTGCTAGAATTCCTACATCTTTCTTACTTGTTGTGCCTTCAATCTCATGGAAATAACGCGCTTATCCAGTAAGGGGCAGGTGATTCTTCCCAAAGCGTTACGCGATGCCTATCACTGGGAAGCCGGACAGGAACTCGTGGCGATCGCAGTTGGTGATGGCATTCTGCTAAAACCCAAAAAACCGTTTCAAGAAACCACATTGGCAGAGGTTGCAGGCTGTTTGCACTATCAAGGCAACCCAAAGAGCTTAGATGAAATAGAGAACGCTGTTGGGCGAGGCTTCATGGAGCAGTGGCATGATCGCCGTTGATACGAATGTGATTGTCCGTTTGCTGACGCAAGATGATGAGCAGCAGTACAACAAAAGCCTCAAGCTGTTTCAAGAGCAAGCTATTTTTATCGCAGATACGGTCATTCTTGAAACAGAATGGGTTTTAAGGTTTGCGTACCAATTCAAGCCGGATGAGAACTGCCGAGCGTTTAGTAAGCTTTTTGGGTTGCCTAATGTTCAGCTTGAAAATGCTAATTTGATGGCACAGGTATTGCAATGGCATGAGCAGGGGTTAGATTTTGCGGATGCGCTTCATTTAGCCAAAAGTCAGCAATGCTCAGCTTTTTACACATTCGACAATAAATTTGTGAAGAAAGCGCAAGGACTGACTGAATGTGAGGTTCAGCAACCTTGACGATCGCGCTCCATCCTAAAGATCCACAAGCGCCACGATCGCACTGCTTCACCCACCCATGATTATTGTCGAAGCAATCGCAGACTCTTTAAACGGGAAGAGAGAGAAGCGATCGCACAACGTTCGTGGTTGAGTTGCCGTGATGATAGACCTCCGAGGTTTTAAAAACCTCGGAGGTCTGGAATAACCAGATTTCTAAGCACCATTGCGTTGGCTGCGAATCCGTTCTTTAGCTGCCTCCCATGAACTGCCTAAGTCTGGGTTCTGCAAGTAAGCGGCTTTTCGTCTGGCAAGCTCTTCTTTCTGCCAGTCAAGCACAGGAATCTGCTCTGGAACGGAGGCAATGCTGTCCCACAAGTCTTCTACAAGCTGCAATTTTTCTGAAAGGGGTAGCTCAAAGACCTGAGTAAACTCTGCGCTCATGTTGACCTCACCGCTCAATTGATGATGCTCTGAGTTTAGCATTGAGCGTACTGATACCTTCTAGGCGTGAGTTGAGGCTGGTCAGCTTGTTTAATGCGAAGTGAGCGATCGCACTGCTTCACCTATCTACAGCGATCGCTGCTGTCACAGCGCAGACTGTTTGAATGGGAAGAGGGGAAGCGATCGCGCAAGATGAGTGTTCAAAAAGTTGGATGTTAGTTGCCTGCGATCGATAGCGAGTGGCAACAGACCTCGGAAGTTTTCAAAACCTCCGAGGTCTGCCCATGGTGACAGTTAACGATCGCCAAAAGGACAGTTCTTATGTAAGAACGAGTAAATAATGAAAACTTTAAAGAAACTCCAGAACTGTCTCATGCCAAAGTTCATAAGTCTTTGTGCGAGAAAAGAGATCTCGCAGCAGCACGAGACGCACCCCAGCTCAACACCCAATGCGCCGGAAAACTCCTTCAGGAGAAAAAATAAGATAAGACATCCTCTTAACGAGTACACCCTTTGTTGTAAGGTTCTGTTTGCCGATTACTTAGATGCTCACAGCAGCTTTATATTTATTGCTTATTTTTTTGCCTCAACAGAGCATAGATAGTATGGATACACGTTAGGGACGCTCACTTTATGCCTGCGACCAGTACCAGTCTTAACTTGCAACAGGATTTAGTTTTCCAGAATCAACTGACCCGGCAGAATGCTATCTGGTTGATGCATGGTACAACCCTGGATGCAGGAAGATATACAACCGCCGTAGCCGATGCTAATTGGTCAATGGTTGGTGTCGGTGATTTCAACGGCGACAGTAACTCTGACCTGGTGTGGCGCAACCAAGCTACAGGGCAAAATTCGATCTGGCTCATGCGGGACACCACTCTGTCCAGCGGCGTATATATTAATCCGGTTGCGGACCAAAACTGGCAGATTGTCGGTACGGGTCGTTTTTCCCTCTTTGCGCCACCGCGCTACTACATGGCGGGAAACAATCCAAATGGTATCAGCGCAGGCGATTTCAATGGCGATGCTAATACAGACTTAGTGGTAAGTAGTTAAACGAAATCAATTACACAAAAAAGTGGCTGAAAGGCTGGATTGTCGCGAAGCTAGTGTGAAAATAATTCTGTTGGACTACTTAACGAATTTCGGCACATCTACGGTGACAGTGTTGCTGGGGACTGGCACTGGCACCTTCCCAACAGCAGTGGACTACTTTGTGGGAAACAATCCTCGCGGTGTCATTACAGGTGATTTCAATGGCGATGCTAAAACAGATTTAGCCGTAACGAATGGTGGCTATGCTCGTGATCAGGTTTCAGTGTTGCTGGGGACTGGCACTGGCACCTTCCAAGCGGCGGTGGACTATGCAGTGGGAAGCACTCCCGAAGGTATGTTTGCGGGCGATCTCACTGCGGGCGATTTCAATATGGATGGCAAGACAGACTTAGCCGTGACGAATTTCGACTCCAATACGGTATCGGTGCTGCTGGGGACTGGCACTGGCACCTTCCAAACAGCGGTCAACTACGCGGCGGGAAGTAATCCCCTGGGTATCGTCGTCGGCGATTTTAATGTTGATGGCAAAACAGATTTAGTTGTAACGAATTTGGGCTCCAATACAGTCTCAGTGCTGCTGGGGACTGGCACTGGCACCTTCCAAACAGCAGTGAGCTACGCGGTAGGAAGTCGTCCACGCAGTGTTGTTACTGGCGATTTCGATCGCGATGGCAAGACAGATTTAGCGGTGGCGAATGAGGGCTACCCCGTTTTGTCGGTGCTGCTGGGGACTGGCACTGGCACCTTCCAAACGGCGGTCAACGAGGTGGCGGGAATCAGTTTCTTTGCTATCACGGCAGGCGACTTCAATCGTGATGGCAAGACAGACTTAGCCATGACAGAAACGATTCCAACCCTTAGGGATGTGGTGGTATTGCTGAACCAGTCATCCTAGACAGGACAGGTCGATCTCACCCCTAAAAGCCACAAGCGCCGCGATCGCACTGCTTCATCCATCTGTGAATATGTTGAGGCGATCGCAGACTCTTTGAACGGTAAGGTAGAGAAGCGATCGTGATTGCGATCGCCGTTATCTGTAAGCGCAAAAAGAAAGCTCGTATCGAGTATGACAGTCATCCTTATTCGGCTTTATGGAGGCTCCAGCCGTAGAGCGGATCAACTTCACTCACTAAAATCGCTTCGTCTCGCTCTGAAACATCCTTTTCGCCTGACGTTCCTAATCCTGCAACTGAAAGTAAGAAGTTTGCTTGAGTTGCTTCCGACTTTGGCACAATTGACTTGTAGTGTAGGTAGGCAATAAAGCTGCTAAGTTCAGGAGGAGAGTCCTCTGGCAACGTGTTAATTGCCTCGATAAGCTGCTGCCGTTTTAAGGTTGAAATGTCCATAGAATCTAATCAAAATCATTGAATTTAATGCTGTGGGCGGAACACGATCGCCCCTTTCTACTCCGGTAAGTTGTCTGGAACACCGAGTGATCAAGCACTTCCTACTCCTCTGGTAGCCAATCTTCTGCCAAGACTAGCTCAACAGTATAAAGGCAGGTACTTGGGAAAAGCGAAAGCTCTATGCTGGTTTGCTTGATTGCTTGTCGGCGGGCGCGTTGGTAGCTCTCTTCGAGTTGCACAGCGGGATAATCTTTCAGGCTGGGGCTATCTTCGATCGCCAACGCAATTTGAGTCCGAGCATCTGTGATGGAATCTAACCAACTATCAGATCGACGTTGCGGTTGGTATTGCCACTTGAGCAGATGGAGTAAAAGGCGGGTGAGTTGACTGGCAATGGCTCGTCGCTCACTCTTACCCAAGTCTTGTATTTCCTCAATCAGATGGGTTACGTCAACGTCTTGCCAGCGACGCTCTCGTAGTAGGTGAACGGTTTGAGCAATCCACGCATTAAAATCTGCCAGATAGGGTTCACTCACAATTTGATGCTTGTCACTCACAGCAGGATGAACGCGATCGACCATTAACCATCTTGGGGACGATCGTACTGCAAAGCTTCAATCTCTTGCCAAAACCTCGGAGGTTTAAGCGTCGGGGTTGGTCATTAAGCTGAATGCCTGGTTAAAACCTCCGAGGTTTGCGGAAACTAGCTCTCGATCGCCAGCACCTTCGTCAAAAATGCCCATTTGTCAGCGCTTTCTTCGATGATTTTGGCGGTGGGTTTGCCTGCGCCGTGTCCGGCTTTCGTTTCAATGCGGATCATGACGGGGGCTTTGCCTTTGTGAGCCGCTTGCAGGGCAGCGGCAAATTTGAAGCTGTGTGCAGGCACCACGCGATCGTCGTGGTCAGCCGTCGTGATGAGCGTCGCGGGATAGGCAGTGCCCGGTTTGAGGTTGTGCAGAGGCGAGTAGGCGTAGAGCACTTTGAACTCGTCGGCATTTTCGGGCGTGCCGTATTCGGAGATCCATGCCCAGCCGATCGTGAATTTGTGGAACCGCAGCATATCCATCACGCCGACAGCGGGTAGTGCGGCACCAAAGAGATCGGGGCGTTGGGTCATGCAGGCACCCACCAGCAAGCCGCCATTACTGCCACCGGCGATCGCCAGCTTTTTCGGTGATGTGTATTTGTGCTCAATGAGCCACTCCGCAGCGCCGATGAAATCATCAAACACATTTTGCTTTTTCAGCTTGGTACCTGCCTGATGCCAATCTTCGCCATATTCGCCGCCGCCTCGCAGGCTCGGTTGTGCAAAGATGCCACCCATTTCTAGCCAAACGAGCGAGCTAACCGAGAAACTGGGTGTAAGGGAAATGCCAAAGCCACCGTAGCCGTAAAGGAAGGTGGGATTCGTCCCATCCAGCACCAGTCCCTTTTTGTGGACGATGAACATGGGGATTTGCGTCCCATCTTTGCTGGCGTAGAAAACTTGCTTTGTTTCGTAGTCGTCTGGGTTGAAGTCTACATTCGGTTGGCGGAAGACGCGGCTTTCATTTTTGACCAGATCGTAACGATAGATGGTTGCGGGTGTGGTGAAACTGGTGAAGCTGTAGAACGTTTCGGTATCGTGCCGTTTGCCGCCAAAACCGCCCACAGAGCCAAGTCCGGGAAACTCAACGTCGCGGATGGGTGTGCCGTTCAGGTTAAAGAGCTTGACCTGACTGTGGGCATCTTTCAAATAAGAGGCAACAAACTGGTTGTTGAGAATACCCACGCCTTCAAGGGTTTCAGCCGCTTGGGGAATGACTTCTTGCCAGTGGGTGCGATCGGGCTTCTTAGTATCGATCGCAATCACACGACTGCGCGGCGCATTCAGATCGGTGCTGAACCAGAAGCGATCGCCCTCATTATCAATAAAGCTGTAGCTGGCTTCAAAGGTGTTGACGAGTTCGACGATCGGTGCATTCGGAACGGACAGATCCTTGTAGAACACCAGATTGCGCGGATCGGTGCCTAACCAAACGGAGATGATCAAAAAGCGTCCATCCTCGCTCACGCCGCCACCAAAGCCCCAATCCTTCTGGTCGGGACGTTCGTAAATCAGGGTATCGTCGCTCTGCGGTGTGCCGAGGCGATGGTAGTAGAGCTTCTGGAAATAGTTAACGTCTTCGAGTTTGGACTTTTCCTTTGGTTCGTCGTAGCGAGAGTAGAAAAAGCCCTTGCCGTCGTGTGTCCAGGAAGCGCCAGAGAATTTGACCCACTGGACGCGATCGTCCAAATCTTTCCCAGTCTCAACATCCCGTACTTTCCACTCCTGCCAGTCAGAACCGGACGTGGACAAGCCATAGGCAAGATACTGCCCGTCTTCGCTAATGGAGAGTCCCGATAGCGCCACGGTGCCATCTTCTGAAAGGGTATTGGGGTCAAGCAGAACGACAGGTTCATCGTCCAGAGTCTTGAGCGTGTAGAGAACGCTCTGGTTCTGCAACCCATCGTTTTTAAAGTAAAAGTAGCGGTCGCCTTGCTTGAACGGAATGCCGTACTTTTCGTAGTTCCACAATTCAGTGAGGCGTTGCTTGAGACGATCGCGCGCTGGAATTTTCTCTAATAACCCAAACGTCACTTTGTTCTCTGCCTCAACCCAGGCTTTTGTCTCGTCAGAATCAGGGTCTTCGAGCCATCGATAGGGGTCGGCGACCTGAGTACCGTGGTAATCATCGACCTGATTTGCCCGATGGGGCTGAGGGTAGACAAAGGCTTGATTGGGTTCAGTCATGGCAGCGGATATGGAGCAACTTTGTCCATAGTGACAGATTAAAAGAAAGAGCGCGATCGTCACTGCCAGCAAACCGCGCTTTTTTGCAAACAATTTCATAGACATTTTCAGGACAATAGCGACGAGTTGCGTCGTTTGCCCAGCCTATCAAATCACGCTCTACACTGAGACCTCCGAAGTTTTCAAGACTTCGGAGGTCTGGTTTCATTAGCGCACCCTGACCTGCGTTTGCAGTTGAGCGTTCACCAGGTTCAAATACCCCTGGTCGTTCACGGCTTCAGCAGGCAACAGTTGAGCTGTAACCGCACCCTGCACCACTTCTTTGGCACCAATTTGACCCAGCGTATAGGCTGAAGCCAAGCCGAGATAACCCGGAATACCTTGTTGTTTCAGGTAACCTCGTTGCGCCATCGTCACGAGATCAGAGGGTGCAAGGCGATCGTTGGCTGTGTTAGCGGCAGTGTAGGGATTATAAGCCGTTGGATCAGCGTTTGCGGTCGAAACCATTGCTGTAGAGAGAGCCAATGTGGTTAAACCAGCAAGAATGAAGCGTTTCATGGTCAACCTCCTAATAGTGGTTGTTAGTGATTCGATAATCGGCGTTCGCTTAGTTGCTATCTGAACTGTCGATAAATTTATTATCACACTACAAACTGTTTAATGTCAAACAATTATTGACATGTTTGCAGACAATCAGGCAATCTGTGCTTAACCCGACATCACTGCCTTCTTATGGCTCACCAAAACCTGGAACTAATCAACGCTCGTTTGCCTGGTTATGCGGGGCTACAGCGAATCTCAATCGAGCAACAGACGATTCAAGCGATCGCTCCCATGAATGCAGCCACCTCGCCATCCTCCCCTGACGCTGAACAGGTAGACATTGCAGGCGATTGGTTGTCACTTGGCGGCATCGATTTGCAAATCAACGGTGCCTTAGGACTGGCATTTCCTGATTTGAATGCAGACAACAGCGACAAACTAGATGCGATCGGTCAGTTTCTCTGGCAACAAGGCGTTGATGGCTTTCTACCCACGATCGTCACGACCTCCATTGAGAACATCCAGCGATCGCTCGCCACCATCAGCAAGGTTTCAACTCAAAACTCAAAACTCAAAACTCAAAACTCCTCACTATCTCCACTCCCCACTCCCCACTCCCCACTCCCCGCTCACATCCTCGGCGTTCACCTTGAAGGTCCCTGCCTCAACCCTGCCAAACGAGGTGCACATCCCGCCCAATACCTGCTGCCACTGACGATCGACACCATCAAGCGCATTCTTGGCGACTATGCCAGCCTCGTCAAAGTCATCACTCTCGCACCTGAACTCGATACAACCGGAACAGTCCTTCCCTATCTGCGATCGCTCGGCATCACCGTCAGCCTGGGACATTCACAGGCAACCGCTGCTCAAGCACAGCAAGCCTTTGACCAGGGCGCAAGTATGGTCACACACGCCTTCAACGCGATGCCAGCGCTTCATCACCGTGAACCGGGCTTATTGGGTGCAGCGATCGTCCATCCCAACGTGTCCTGTGGTTTGATTGCCGATGGTCAACACGTTTCACCCATCATGATGGAGATTTTGTTGCGATCGAGTCGGTACGATCGCGGCATCTTCCTGGTCAGCGATGCCCTCTCACCATTAGGATTACACGACGGCATTTACCCCTGGGACACTCGCCAGATTGAAGTCAAAAACGGCACTGCTCGCTTGCCCGATGGCACTTTATCAGGCACCACATTACCGCTGTTAGTAGGAGTGCAGAATCTCGTGAAATGGGGCATTTGCAGTGCAGAACACGCGATCGCCCTTGCCACGATCGCGCCTCGTCGCGCGATCGGCTTGCCCATAGACTACATCGGACAACCTGCCAACCTCCTTCGCTGGCACCAGTCAGAGAGCGGAGCACTGACGTGGCAACGGCTGTGAAGGGTCGTTAAGAGTTTTGAGTTTTGAGTTTTGAGTTAAGGCAGCCGTCAGCGGTCAGCGGTCAGCTTTTACCTCTAGCTTTCAATCCTTTAGCCTTCATCCTTTAGCCTTTCCCCACTCCCTACTCCCCACACCCCCCTTGGTTTCCGTCCCGCACAGTAATAGGATGAAACAGTTGAGAAATATTACACGAAACCGAATTTATGGCTGCCGTTGACGATAAGACCGTTGTTCGTGAATACTTCAATGCCACTGGGTTCGATCGCTGGCGTAGAATCTATGGTGATGGCGAAGTCAACAAAGTGCAGCTCGACATCCGCACAGGGCATCAGCAAACCGTCGATACCGTATTAGGCTGGCTACGAGCAGACGGCAATCTGGCGCAACTGACCATTTGCGATGCGGGCTGTGGTGTGGGCAGTCTCAGCATTCCGCTGGCAGAGGCAGACGCAACCGTCTTCGCCAGTGACATTTCTGAGAAGATGGTTGGCGAAGCAAAGGAGCGATCGCAAGCAACGTTAGGACAAGCCAACAATCCTACCTTTGCCGTACAGGACTTGGAAACGCTGAGCGGTCGCTATCACACCGTCGTTTGTCTGGATGTGCTAATCCACTATCCGCAAGACAAAGCGGCAGCGATGATTACTCATCTCAGTTCGCTGGCAGAGTCGCGGCTCATCCTCAGCTTTGCGCCTAAAACTCTTGCTTACACTGTGCTGAAGAAAATTGGCGACTTCTTCCCTGGTCCCAGCAAAGCCACTCGCGCCTACCTGCACCGCGAAGCCGCTGTCGTGAAGATTCTGGAGAGCCAGGGCTGGACAGTGCAACGCAACGCCATGACCAAAACGAGCTTCTACTTTTCGCGTTTGCTAGAGGTGACGCGGGAGAAAGGCTGAGGGATGAAAGTTTTGAGTTTCGAGTTTTGAATTCTGGCTTCTGACTCCTCTCCTGTCTCCCCTCTCTCTTAACTTTGAGCCTTCATCCTTTAGACTTTAGCCTTTCCAAAGGCTAAGATCGCGGCATCCTTGGGTCTGGTCTCTGGGCTATGAAATTCATCACGAAAATAACGGCGGGTGTGTTGCTGGGCATTGGCTTGCCGATCATCTTAATAGAGGTGACCAACCTGGCAAATCCAAGATCAACAAGCGACAAAGAAGTTGCTGCTATCTCGTTATGTCTGTTTGGTTTAGCACCCAGTGCGCTTGGCGGCTTACTTGTCTTAAATGGACGGCGTAGAAGTGAGCAGGAAGAGCACGATCGCCTCCAGACAACTTTTTTCAAGCTACTCAAGCAAGGCAACGGACGCATTACGGCTCTGAGTTTCGCGATGGAAACGGGACTCACTGGCGCGATGGCAAAAGCCTACCTGGATGAACGAGCCAACGAATTTAGCGCCAACTTTGACGTAGATGACGAAGGCAACATGTTCTACCGCTTCAATCTGGCTGGCGTGAGTTTGCCTGGTAGCGGCAGTAAGACTCAACAGAAAGCGAATCTGCCTCAACAGCGACTTGTAGTTGGTCAGCCGATCGCCAACCAGGGTAACTTTGATGTCATTTTAGAAGCCGTACCCGGCGTTCACAAGATTGCTGCCATCAAGCTTGTGCGAGGACTCACAGGGCTAGGACTAAAAGACGCAAAAGAGCTGGTTGAAGCGGCACCAACACCGCTGCTGGTGGGCGTAAGTGACGCGATCGCGCAGCAGTGCAAAAAGCAACTGGAGGCGATCGGTGCGGCAGTGATGGTCATTGAAAATTAAGGTACTGACTGAGAAAGCTAATGGTTGGAGGGTTGAGGTGCTGTTGACTCGCGTCTTTCTGACTGTTGCCGCTACGCTTGCGGGATTAGCCGTTGCAGCGGGAGCCTTTGCCTCTCATGCGCTAAAAGACCGCTTGACGGAACGCGCATTGGAAATCTTTGAAACGGCTGCTCGCTATCAGATGTACCATGCACTCGCGCTATTTCTGGTGGCGGTGCTTTTAAGTCGGCTCGAAAGCGTTCCACCCACGTTAGCAGTGGCTGGTTATGCCTTCATCGCTGGCATTGCCCTCTTTTCTGGCAGCCTCTACGCCCTTAGCTTCACAGGAATCAACTGGTTGGGTGCCGTCACTCCCTTGGGTGGCGTAGCATTTTTAGTAGGCTGGGGCTGCGTAGCGATCGCTGCGTGGCGTTTCCAGTAATTCTCTTTACTTCTTATAAAAATACTTGAGTGCTAGAAATTCGAGCACCGATCGTTAGTTTTTAGGGATCAACTTTCCGTCGATCGGCACAGTTGCGATTTATCCCCTAAGGCAGAGAAATGATTATGGCAAGACTTCTAACCTTTAGCTAGTAAAGAACAGCAGTTAATCGGTTTCCGCTTGCGTACGTGATGAATGCTCCAGCTAAGCATACTAACAAGCCATGACAAACGCAGGCAAATAAACCAGTCTCTAACTGCTTGAAAGTCACCGATCATTCGTCTCAAATGAGACTAAACAAGGAGAAATAAATGATCACAAACAACTCTAGGACTCTGTTGGTTAAAGCGGCTGGTCTTCTCGGTGTCGCCAGTCTAAGCGTCTTGATCAGCCTCCCCGGTTTTTCACAGCAGTCTCCAGGCAACACCAACACCAACGTGCCTTCCACGGTTAAGCCAACCAATCCGGGTGGTCGCGACGCCGGCACCACAAATGGTGGAGAAAACTTGGAGCGTGTGCCTAGCAGCAACACGAATATGCAGCAGAACAATTCATCCGGTCAGCCCAGCAGCACTCCCACTAGCTCTGACCCCGCTTCAAATCCAGCTCCTTCTAACAGCGCTGAAGGTAGAGAGCAAGGCAACCAGGACAGAAATAACATCACGCCGGGTAACCCTTCGCAAAGTGGTTCCTACAGCAAACCAGGGGCTAACCAGCCTGGTGCAACAACGGGTGGCGACTCCAGTCAGCAGGTTGAACGAAACCAAAATAATGGTTCAACCATGCAGCAAAATAGTGGCTCGACCATGCAGCGAAATCAGACAACACCTAAAGGTGGCTATCAGTCTTCTCCCCAGCCCAGAAGCCAGTCTGACACCAATTCAGGCTCGACTACGGATGGCACAAGCACTGCACAAGAGCAGCCTTCCAATGGTGGTGTGCGCGCGCTTTGGTAAGGTGAGTGTTTGTTAACAGACACAGCAAGGAACGCTAACTGAATAAGCTTCAGGTTGAGGCTTGGTGACGCTTTCTAGTTTTGATACACGGTAGAAGGGTGCAGAGTTGGGTCAGAAAAGACATCAACTCTGTGCCTTTTTTATCGTTACGGTTCTGTAGATTTGTGCCTCTAAAGGCTGGAAGAAGACTTTGATGATTCCTTAATGATTCAATGCCCAAGCGATACGAAAGCCGATCGAGAAACACTTGCCTGTACTGGAAATCTACTTTAATAGAGGTAGTTGTAAGTCGGGAGGCGCGTTTAATTGTAAGACGCGATATATATCTTCATGAAGCCTCAGGCTGTTGAACAACACGGGTTACGCTGCGCTAAACCTCCTACATTTAATTCAACCCAACTACTTAATTGGTCATGACTCAAGTGTTGTTAGCATTTACTGCTTGGCGCTTACGTCGTGCAAGACGATCGCCGCACATTTGCCTAACGTTGCAGCGGTAAAATGCACATGAGAACAGCAATGAAGGCAAGAGAACAGTCTATGAGTTTTGACACCTACAACAATCCCGTAGCAAAACTGCTGACCTACGGCGATTGTCATGACATGGATTTACACGACTGGCACAATTATCCCGAAACCGTTGGTCTGACAGCAACCGACATCCCAGAGCTAATTCGCATGGCAACTGATTCCACCTTTTGGGAACCGGAGAGCGATCGACTTGAGGACTGGGCACCGATCCATGCATGGCGATCGCTGGGGCAGTTACATGCAGAAGCCGCGATCGAGCCACTAACGCAGCTTTTTCAAATGCCTGATAATGATTGGGTGACAGAGGAAATGCCCAGAGTCTACGCCATGTTTGGCGCAGCAGCGATTCCGGTGCTGGCAGACTATCTGACTAATGCCGAGCATGAGACACAGGCACGCAATACGGCGGTTGATTGCCTGCTAAATATTGCGCGATCGCACTCAGAGAGCCGCGATGCCTGCGTTGCGCCGATGCTACAGCAGCTAGAAGCCTACCTAGTCGAAGTTGAGAGCCTCCGTCTTTCAAGCGGAGGGTGAAAACGAGTGAGAGGCTTGAGCCTCTCGTGCCGACTTTATTTGCCTTTCTGCCCTTCAATGTACTGCCGAATGGTTTCAGTGCTGACTTTCCC
>Ga0209181_10000652_pt1 | contig 64019 bp, 55 predicted proteins | sample MAT05_FD_187208 | JGI IMG/M metagenome (GOLD analysis project Ga0209181, IMG submission 187208) | Freshwater microbial communities from Lake Fryxell liftoff mats and glacier meltwater in Antarctica - MAT-05 (SPAdes) (version 2) | ecosystem: Environmental > Aquatic > Freshwater > Ice > Liftoff...
CAAAACTGGAAGCGGGTTCTTCATCCACGTGATAGGTAGCCAGCCCAAGCATTTGCGCAGGACGAATGTCGCGTTCCATATCGTTCCCCACCATGAGCACAGGGCCTTCAGGCCAACCCATGCGTCCAAGAATTTCGGCATAATAAGCGGGATGTGATTTTGTAAAATGAAAACGATCTGGTGTTGAAATAAGTTCAAATTGCTCAGGCTCAAAGCCAGCCCAGCGCAAACGGTGATAAGTTGCCTTGCGCGGGAAAAGTGGATCAGTTGCAATGGCAATTCGATAGCCTTGAGAAAGAGCCCAGTCAACAAATAATTTTGCCTGTGGGTTTTGAGTGGTCAGCCCAGCCAATGCGGGAAAAACATGGTCGTAATAATGATCGGCAACAGCTTGAAGTTTTTTGCGCGAAACACCAACTTGTGAATAAAATTCCTCGTCAAATACATCCTGTAGTATTTTTGAAAAATCTTCATTCTCATTCATCTTACGAAGGCCTGAAAGCAAGGCGCGCACCATCAAATCAGGCGCAATATACGGCGCAAATTCTTGCGCCAACGCCTGAAAATACGCGGGGACAAAAGCTTCCAAATTTGTATTGAGCAGAGTATCGTCAAGGTCAAGCAGTAGCGTGAGCGTCATATGATGTTGGACTCCCCCGGAGTCTTAACTATTCTTTTATTTCGAATTTGAAAGGTAATTCGTGGCAAGTCCCACAGCCAATTTGCGGCTCGGAGACATTACGTTTTGTTTTTTCGCAAAACGCATTCACTTGTACACGGCGCTGAAACATTGCAGTGAATGGGCGCGCAATAGTAATTTTCAGCTTCATATGTTGGCAGGAGTTTGCGCGGGCAATCTCCGGCACCGGACAGGTCTTGCACAAGTCGCTCGTCCAGTTCTCGCCGTTTAGTTTCAATAAACGGCATTCTTCCACGTTGCGGCCACGGTAATAATCACCATGGAAGTGTGGGCATTCATGCCCGGCGGGTGTCTTCATAAGTATCGATTAATATCTTGCGCTTGAAAATTTAATGGGATGAATAATCAAAAACATCATCCATCCCATATGATTATTTTGAGTTAGACCCGTGTGACGTATTCGCCTGTGCGGGTATCTACGCGGATGGTATCGCCTACAATCACGAAATTGGGGCATTGGACAGTAATACCGGATTCGGTTGTCACCTTTTTGGTAACTCCTGTGGCTGTGTCGCCGCGAATCGCCATTTCGGCTTCAACGACTTTCAAATCCACTGAGGTCGGAAGTTCCACATCAATGGCTTCCCCATTGTAGAAGGTAAGTTTTACTTCCATGCCTTCTTTGAGGTAATAGGCGCTATCGCCCAGAGACTCTTTTTTGATGGCGGGTTGTTCAAAAGTGACGTTATCCATAAAAAAGTATAAATCGCCATCGTTATATAAATATGAAACGTTGGCAAAATCCAGGTCTACATCTTGAACAGACTGACCTGAGCTGAAGGTACGTTCAATGGTTGAGCCAGTTAATAAATTGCGGGCTTTTACTTTAATGTTGGCATTACCACGGCCTGTTTTATTATGGCTGTAATCCAAAACCTTTAGCAGGTTACCGTCCAATTCAAATGTGACGCCTTTACGAAGTTCGTTTACATCTATCATGCTTACACTTTCCTTATTTGTTTGATTTGTTTTCCTAAAGCGGGCGGATTATACCAACGAGTTACAAGTCGTGGCTAGGTTGACGGTCTTGTTAATGAGATGCCTCGGAATGAGGATCATCTTGCAGCAATTGTATCGCGTGGGAGAGAACGGGCAATATGGTTTGTAAATTTTCGACTGCACCTTTTGGGCTGCCGGGCAGGTTAACGATCAAGGTTCGTCCGCGAATTCCTGCAATACCGCGAGATAACATGGCGTGGGGTGTTTTTTTCAAACTTTCTGAGCGCATGGCTTCAGCCAAGCCGGGCGCATCACGCTCGATCACGGCCCGTGTGGCTTCAGGGGTAACATCTCGCGGCGCAAAGCCAGTGCCACCAGTGGTCAGGATCACATCGAATCTGTTGCCGTCAGCCCAGGTTGTCAATGTGGCGCGGATGGCAGAGTCATCGTCAGCTAGAATGGCTTGCTCGGCAACCTGCCAGTTTTGAGCGCGGATAAGATCCGCGAGCGCCGGCCCTGAAGCATCCGCACGTTCGCCGCGCGCAGAGCGGTCTGAGAGAGTTAAAATTCCAAATCGAATGGTCATGGGAATTCTTTTTCAAAGATGCGGTCTTCAAGAAAAAAAAATTCTCGTGCCTTTACAAGAGCAGGCATTAAACAGGCCGCATATTTTGCTTTAATATTGAAATCAGATCATCTGGCATGTATGGTTTAAGTAAAAATCCATCTGCGCCGTGATGCATACACTCTTCCTTAACATTTGCGCCGGAAGACATTACTACTCGTACGGCGGCAGTATCAGGCGAACTTCGAAGAGCGTCCATGATGTCAAAGCCGCTTTGATGCGATAAATGGACATCCAGCAAAAGAACATCGGGGTTTTCAGCAATTACAGCCGCGGGCACATCTGCATCTGCCGACAACGAGACGACATCAAAGCCCTCCATTTTGAGCAGGGTTTTCAAGAGCGAGACCATGGTCATATCATCTTCAGCGAGGAGTATTTTTGCTTTTGACATTCTTTTTTACTTTCGGTTTATCGGATTTTTTCTTAATCGGCTCTTTGGCCTGTTTTTTTATTGGCTTCGGTTTTTCCAAAGCGGCATTGATGACATCTTCCACAGATTCAGCAAAAATAAATTTCATAGATTGTCTGATCTCATCGGGAACATCGTCAATATCCTGTTCATTTCGTTTGGGCAAAATTATGGTTGTAAGTCCATTACGATGTGCGGCCAACACTTTTTCCTTGACGCCGCCAATCGCCAAAACCTGACCTCGTAATGTGATTTCGCCGGTCATGCCAATTTGAGGCTTGACCTTGCGCCCTGAAATCAGAGACACCAATGAGGTCGCCATGGTCACGCCAGCGGAGGGGCCATCCTTTGGCTGCGCGCCAGATGGAATATGCATATGGATATCAAATTTTTCAAAGAACTCATTGGATAAGCCCAACGAAACAGCACGGGAACGAACATAGGACAGCGCTGCGCGCGCGGATTCCTGCATTACGTTACCAATGGAACCCGTCACCTGAAAGCCACGCCCACCGGGCATGGCGGTGGCTTCGATAAATAAAATATCTCCGCCAAAGGAAGTCCATGCCAGACCCGGCACAACCCCGGGGATGGATATACGCTGGTTAAGTTCTTCGGCGCCAAAGAAAATAGGATGGTCAAGATATTCCTCCACCAGTTGCGAAGTAATCTCAAACTTCTCGACGCTCCCTTCTGCGATCTTGGTGCCAACTTTGCGGCACACGGCTCCAATTTTACGTTCCAAACTACGTACACCGGCTTCACGGGTGTACTGGCGGATCAGCATCTTTAAAGCATCATCGTCAAATAAAATTTCGCCGGCTCGCAAACTGTTTTCACGAATCTGACGTGGAATGAGATAGCCGCGCGCAATTGCCATCTTTTCATTTTCTGTATAGCCTGAGAGAAAAATAATTTCCATGCGATCACGCAATGCGCCGGGAATCGTCTCCAGTGTATTTGCTGTTGTTATAAAGAATACTTGTGAAAGATCATAAGAAACTTCAAGATAGTTATCTCGAAATTCGCTGTTCTGTTCCGGATCAAGCACTTCCAGTAAAGCAGAGGCCGGGTCACCGTGAAAATCGTAAGTGAGTTTATCCACTTCATCAAGCATAAAGACCGGATTTTTTGAATCTACACGCCGCAAAGACTGCAAGATTCGCCCAGGCATCGCACCGATATAAGTACGACGGTGGCCGCGAATTTCCGCTTCATCACGCACGCCGCCCAATGAAGCACGGATAAATTTACGTTCCATCGCGCGTGCAATGGATTGTCCGAGAGATGTTTTCCCAACGCCTGGCGGGCCAACAAAACAAAGAATTACACCTTCGCGGTCACGGCGAATGGCGTCGCTTGAATCTGTCTTTTCATCATCCTTGCGATCAATGCGCAATTTACGAATCGCGAGAAATTCAAGAATGCGATCCTTCACATCTTCAAGCCCAAAATGATCCTTGTTTAATATCTCGCGGGCATGCTTAATTTCAAGGTTATCTTCTGTGGCTTTGTCCCATGGCAGTGTAACCAGCCAATCCAAATAAGTGCGGATGACTCCATACTCAGCCGCAGCCGTAGGTAGACGGGATAAACGGTCCAACTCCCGTTTGGCCTGCTTCAGCGCTTCTTCCGGCATTTTCGCAACTTCGATCTTTTTGCGAAACTCTTCGGTCTCTACAGATTGCTCATCCTTGTCGCCCAACTCCCGCTGAATGGCTTTCATCTGTTCACGCAGAAAATACTCGCGCTGCACTTTTTCAATTTCGCCGCGCGCTTCGTTTTGAATCTTCTGCCCGATCTGTAACACTTCAGCCTCGCGCACGAGCAAGCCAATTAACTTCTTCAGCTTTTCATAAACAGAATCAAGTTCAAGAATCTCCTGAGCATCCTTTAATCCGATCCGCTGGAAGTTGGCAATGGTATACGCAGTCTGAAGAGGGTCTTCAAGCGAAGTAATGGAGCCCACCAATTCATCCGGAAAAGATGGGATCATCTGCGTGATCTCCTGGAACTGGTCACGCGCATTACGAGCCAGAGCGCTGGTCTCTATGTTCTCTTCGTCACTCTCTGGCGCCAAATGAATATGCGCCTTGAGATAAGGTTCTTCGGCCACGAATTCGCCAAGACGGAAGCGCTTTATTCCCTGTACCAATAAACGCACGGTGCCATCGGGAGCGCGCAGTAAACGGTGTACGGTGGCAATTGTGCCAATCTGATACAACTCGTTTGGACCGGGCGTTTCCAGCTCAGGATCGAGCGCCGCCACAAGGCCGACAAATTTATCTCCACCAACTACATCATCTATTAATTTTATCGAACGTGCCTGTCCCACAGTTAATGGGACGGCGGTGTTGGGGTAGACAACCACTCCGCGCAACGGCAGAATGGGAAGCACATCAGGGAAAGCCTGCTCTTCGTTTTTCTGACCATTTTCCGGCGCGGAAGATGCGTTGTCATCCTTCTGAAAACGCGAAAATACTGACGTCATAAACATTTTAATAAGTTCATCGTCTGTTTCGTCCAATGATTTGAAAAACTCATGAATACCGGATTGCCATCGTTCAGCGGGCATATGATTACTCAACTTTGATTTGATTTTGCTTTTGGAAGGATAACAGGCATAGATCCTGTTCCCTACTTACACTTCTGCTTTATGGCTGATAACATTTCTTCATTGCCCCCATCGCAATCTGCTCTGGTCGGAAAATTATTTAGCCTAGCTTTTTTCATTAACATAAAATTAGTAAGTCAGTTTTTTGCCATCAGTGCCCTCGCCCAGATTCGAACTGGGAACCTACTGCTTAGAAGGCAGGTGCTCTATCCATTGAGCTACAAGGGCAATTCACCACACTATTCAGCTGCTTCAACAACAGGAACATTTTGTTGAAAAGGTCTTAACCCACGATACACACGCGGACCCGATATTGTTTTTAAAACAGTGTCGGCGGATCGGTTAAGTTTTTTTGCAATATCTTCGGCAGACATGGGAATGTTACCATTGACCAAAAAGATTCTAAAAACTGCTTCTACAATCGCAGTGTGCTCACTTGAAAACTCCGGTAAAAGCGCACAATGACTCATCAGCGCGTGCTGAATGCCATCGACGGGTTTCACTTCGGCTGTCTCTGCATCAATCCAATCAATCATTTCATTTTCTTCAATACCGGCAAATGATTCCTGGTGCTCTTCGCATAACAAGGAGCGTAAAAATATATGCCAATCTCGTTCATTTTGTTTCCACCAATCAAAGTCAATGTGGAAAGGTGTCTTAATGGAAGGTTTTAATAAGCTCATGATTACTCCTCCGACAGGCGGTAATGTAGATCGCCAACGTGCTTAAAGGCGGAAGTAGTTTCTAATAAAGCAAAAAGCGGCGCGGGCGGAACACGGCGCACAAGGTTTACTGCCGCGTATAACTCCTGCGCATGAACATGGCCTTGCGGATTTGATTTTGTCAGTTCGCGCATCACTAAAAGTACTAGGTCTTCAAAGGAACGTTTCTTTTCCCAAATAGGATCCAGTGACTTAAAGTCAGGGACATGAATAGCCATACGGTCATTAAACTCTGCGGTGATGGGCTGTTTCAACATGGCGAAGACAAACCCGCCATCCTTGCCAACCATGACAGTGCGCACCCAATCTTTGGAAGATCGCTGACTCTTTACTTCCACAATAACTTCGCCGGGATTCTCGCCACGCTTGATTTGCACAAGCGACCCGGGAATCAGCTGATGTGCCTTATACCATTCGCGTAAACCAAATACATACCCATGCTCAAGGACAACCCAGGCGGGAATACGCTGTTTGGTCTTGCCATCTATAAGTGTAAAGCGTACCCGTGGTGTTTCGTAAGCGGTCGGGAATAATTTCTGCGCCCGAGCAGACATAGGCAAAGTTCCCGCGCGTAGATGAGGATAAATCAAAGCAACAGTCACCAATGAGATATCTTTTTGAGAATCAACATCTTTTTGAGGAGTTAATTCATCATCTAGTTGCTCTTCAAGATTTATCATTGCGTCAATTAGATTATTACGGTCATGCTCAATGTCAATATAGCGCAATGACGGAGGAACTTCTCTAACAAAATCCGGCTCGAGACGGCGCAAACACCACAAAATCTGTCCAGCAGGACCCACCTCATCAAATCGTTCATCATCCTGTAATGCATAATTCAAAGAAAATTCAGCCAGCCTGGGGTTTACTCCCTCAGGCAACCCAATGTCTTTGATCAACGAATCGGTGGTCAGAGGTTCGCCGCCAGACATATCCAGAACAGCTTCGGCAAGGTTTAGTTGACCTTGATTAATGTCGATTAATAACGCGCGTGGGAACCAACGTGCGGCGATCTTCACAAGCCCCTCGTCTGCAATAAATGCAGCTTCGAGTTTCTTCTCGATCAAATCACCATGATCGCGCAACACGGATTGAGGATTCGTCTCATCACTTTCGGGAATGACCACAGGCGCATCATTCAAAAAATGCGTCGAAAGACCTGCCGCAAACAACCGCTCTGAATTATCTTCCATCGTGACGGCAATCACATCAAAATCATTCACAGATGGATTAATACCCGCACGCAGTGCGGTTACTTTCCCTCGGCTCCAGGCCAGCGCCGGAAAAACAAGGTCATCGCCAATTTGATATTTTTCTTTTGGAAGAAAATTTTTGCCGCCCGCATTTCGTTTGCTTTCAGCGGTGGCTCGTTCTGCTTTGATTCGCGCTTCCACGAATTCAAGTGCAAGATCACGCGTCGTTAACGGTGTCTCACGCTCAAACAGAAAAGTGTGTAGATTTTCAACATCTTGTGGGGTGATCTGAAGAGATAACCAGTATTCGTTGAGGAGTGAAAATGCGCCTGCCATACTCAGCCTTGAAATGAATTTTCGCTTGGTGCGCGACATACAGATTATACCTTACCTTGCATATACTTTCTATATTTTTACGAAAATTATTTACATGTAAGAAACCGCATAATTTCCACATCACTATGTAGACAAAATAAGTTAAAGTTTGTCATACTACACAAACACAGAAAGGAAAATAGGGATGACCAAAACTTTAATAACCAGCCTGACTTTACTAACAATCGCCATTATTGCATGTAAAGGACAAGCGACTCAAACTCCGCTCATACCTGCCACTTCAACTGCGACAATGACTCAACCTGTACAGCCCACCCCAATACAAAACACACCCACTCCATCACCAATAGTCACCTTCACGGTCACACCAACGGCAGGCATACAAAACGAAACTCCGCTTGCAACAGTCAGTTTCACAAATGACGTATTGCCTATTTTTGTAACTAGCTGCAACAAATGCCATGGTGTTGAACAGACGAAAGAAGGCTTGGACTTAAGAACATACGCAGGCCTCCTAAAGGGTTCATTCAACGGCGCAGTGATCACTCCTGGCAACGCCGATGATAGTTTTCTTGTACAACAATTGATTGATGGTGAAATGCCCAAGCGTGGGGCTAAATTAGCATCTGCCCAGATTCAAATCATCATTGACTGGATCAATACGGGCGCATTAAATAATTAGAATTTCCCATTCCATAAGCCAATAAAAAATGAGCTGATCTTTTGTCAGCTCATTTTTTATTGGCGAGTTGTCATTGCATATTTGTAACTTTAATCCCTTGACGATTTGCCTACTCGCTCGTAAAATCGTATTAATCGGATTAATCATACTTATGCTTCGTGAACGCACTTCTCCCGACATTTCTGAGTTTTTTCGTTATCTTGCATCACATACAGAGGCAGATAGCGGGCTCCCGTCATTAAATGAGCTTGGGCGGGAGTTGGGACTAAGCGTAGCCTCATTACGTGAGCAGCTTGAAGTTGCGCGTGCATTAGGCCTCGTGGAAGTTCGTCCACGTACAGGTACGCGCCGACTTACCTATTCATTTACTCCCGCCATTCGACAAAGCCTCGGGTACGCGCTTGCAATGAATAATGATTACTTCCGAAAGTTCGCAGAGATGCGCAATCATCTCGAAGCTGCATATTGGTATGAAGCCGTTGCGCAATTGACTGATGAAGACAAGCAGGAGCTTCAATCACTTCTTGCACGTGCGCTGGAAAAAATCCGCGGCACTCCTGTGCAAGTCCCCCATGAAGAACATCGCAAATTACATTTACATATTTTCAGCCGCCTCGATAATCCATTTGTCACAGGTGTGTTTGAAGCCTACTGGGAAGCATACGAAGCCGTAGGTTTAAATGTGTTTGCAGGTGGCTATGAGTATTTGCAGGAAGTGTGGGAATATCATCAGCGGATGGTTGAGGCAATTTGCAGCGACCAGTTCAAAGTCGGGTATGAAGCGTTGGTCAAGCATACCGACCTTCTATATCATCGTCCATAATTTTTGGAGTCGTGGAGAAGCGCTCCACAATCCATCGGCAAAACCATAGCCGATAGACTCCATAATCTACAAGGAGTTCCATGAATAAAATAATAAATGATTTCTCGATCACCGTTGGTACAAAGAACGGCTCAGGCAGTTCCACGGCTAACAACACCATCCTGCGCTCTGTGTTCAAGATGGGCATTCCCGTTTCAGGTAAGAATCTCTTTCCTTCCAACATTCAGGGTTTGCCAACCTGGTACACCATCCGAGCCAACAAGGATGGATTTATTGCCCACCACGAACAACGTGACATTGTTATTGCACTGAATCCCGACTCGTTCGCACGGGACCTTGCATCTGTTGTGCCGGGCGGGGCATTTTTCTACTCGGATGATATCAAGCAGCCCATCACCCGTGCAGATATTTCGATCTACCCGATGCCGATCAAGACCATTGTAAAGAACGACCCGAATGTACCGACCGATTTTCGTGATCTGGTAGGCAACATGGTCTACGTGGGCGTGCTTGCTCAAATGATCAATATGGATATGGACAAGATCCTGGCCGCGTTGACATTTCACTTCAAGGGCAAACAAAAGCCAATTGATATGAATTTCAACGCGCTGAAGGCTGGCGCAGAGTGGGCCAGAACAAATTTACAGAAGAAAGACCCATTCTATCTTGAGCCTATGCATAAGACTGATGGGCTAATCATGACAGATGGAAATACCGCAGCTGCCATTGGCGCAATTTTTGGCGGCGTGCAATTCGTGGGATGGTACCCCATCACCCCGGCTTCTTCACTGGCTGAAGGAATCATTGATTATCTTCCCCAACTCCGTAAGCGCGAAGACGGGAAACATACCTACGCTGTCATTCAAGCGGAGGATGAACTCGCGGCCTTGGGCATGTCGATTGGCGCGGGCTGGTCTGGCTTACGCGCAATGACATCCACCTCAGGCCCTGGTCTTTCGCTGATGACTGAATTCGCGGGGTTGGCTTATTACGCAGAAGTACCCGTGGTGATTTGGGATGTGCAACGCATCGGGCCCAGTACGGGCTTGCCGACACGCACATCACAAGGCGACTTAACTTTTACGCATTTCATTGGACACGGAGATTCACATTCTGTCATTCTCCTGCCGGGTGATATTTCTGAGTGTTTTGAATTTGGCTGGAAGTCTTTTGATATTGCCGAACGAATTCAAACCCCAGTATTTGTATTAAGCGATTTGGATATGGGTATGAATCAATGGATCAGCAAACCATTCGAATACCCTGAAACGCCCATGGATCGCGGCAAAGTATTATTGGAAAAAGATATTGAAGAACTCAAGGGAAATTGGGGACGCTATCTGGATAAAGATGGCGACGGAATTGGGTATCGAACCCTCCCGGGCAATAAACATCCGCTAAGTTCCTATTTCACACGCGGCACAGGCCATGATGAATATGCCAAATATACTGAAGAAGCCAATATGTATTTGAGCAACATGGATCGCTTGAAGAGCAAGCATCAGACAGCCAAGAAGTATGTTCCCGGGCCAGTGATGCACAGCATGAAAGGCGCGACAATCGGCATCCTTGCCTATGGCTCGACCGAAGCGGCAGTGCTTGAAGCGCAGTACCAACTCGATACAGAACACGCTATCAAAACAGACTTCATGCGCGTCCGCGCCCTGCCCTTCACCAAAGAAGTGGATGCATTCCTCGCCAAGTATGATCAGATTTTTGTTGTGGAGATGAATCGCGACGGTCAAATACATCAGATCATGTTGACTGAGTATCCACAATATGCGGTCAATCTTAAGTCTGTGGCCTACGGCGATGGCATGCCCGCATCAGCCAGGTGGGTACGCGAAGGTATTCTTGCGAAGTATGTAAAGGCGACACAGAAAAAAGCTTCAGCGAAGAAAACTGTTTCGAAGGCAAAAGCAGTTTCAAACGTCAAAAAAGAAGCGAAGAAGCCTGTCAAAAAAGCAGTCGTCAAATCCAAGTCACCCGCAAAATCAAAGCGGAAGTAGTTATCGGTAAGTTATTCAAAAGGAGTAAAACAAAATGACAGAAGCACTCCCCATGGCTGGCGCAACTGCAAACGCAAATCTTGCCGGTCTTTCAAAAAACGATTATCGCGGCGCGCCCAGCACACTTTGTCAGGGCTGCGGACATAACTCAATCTCCAATCAAGTCGTAACCGCTATGTATGAAATGAATGTAGTGCCCGAAAACGTTGTGAAATTCAGCGGTATTGGATGTTCATCCAAATCGCCAACCTATTTTCTAAATCGTTCCTTCGGGTTCAACAGTTTACACGGACGTATGCCATCCATCGCCACCGGTGCATTGTTTGGTGATCATAGTTTGAAAGGCATCGGCGTTTCAGGCGATGGCGACTCAGCCAGCATTGGCATGGGTCAATTCAAACATGTGATGCGCCGCAACGTGAACCTGGTCTATATTATTGAAAACAATGGTGTATACGGACTCACAAAAGGTCAATTTTCAGCAACCGCTGAAAAAGGCCTGAGCCTGAAGAAGCAAGGTCAAAACCCATATATGCCCGTTGATATTTGCATGGAAGCGCTCGTCTCAAACGCGACATTTATTGCGCGTTCGTTTGCGGGCAACCCCAAGCAGGTAAAAGAATTGCTCAAAGCCGCGTTTGCACATGATGGAATCGCCATATTAGATATCATTAGCCCATGCGTTACATTCAACAATCAGGAAAGTGCCTATCACTCCTACGCCTGGGGCAAGGATCACGAACAGCCCCTGCAAGAGATTTCATACATCGCGCCGCGCAACGAGATCATGCTTGAGCGCGAAATGGAAGACGGCGAAGTACGCAAAGTTGCCATGCATGATGGCTCGATTGTGATCTTGAAAAATCTTGAAAAAGGATACGACACATCCAATCGTTTCGAAGCCTTGCGCGTCATGGAAGAATCACAGCGCAACAACTGGTTGATAACTGGCTTGCTTTATTTAGACACAACCAAGCCAAACTTGATTTCACAATACAATCTTGTAGACACACCTCTTAACCGCCTGACCGAAGCCGACTTGCGACCCGAACGTTCAGCGATAGACAAAGTCAACGCATTGATGTTCTAACAAACCCCTGCCCTCCCCCAATTAAAGAACATAATTGGGGGAGGGTTTTATCATAAGAGAAAACATGACAACCGAAACCCCCAACACCGAAAAACTTGATTTCAAACGCATTCTGCCCCTTCTCGTCATTGTATTGGTTGACTTGATGGGCTTATCCATTATTATCCCGTTATTGCCGTTATACGCGGCACGCTTTGGCTCATCTCCACTGGTGATTGGTATTTTACAAGCCACCTATCCGATGATGCAATTCCTGGGCGCACCTATTTTAGGCCGTCTCTCCGACCGTTTCGGGCGCAAGCCGATTCTCGTCATCAGTCAGATCGGCACATTTGCAGGATTTATTTTGCTCGGCTTTGCAAATTCCCTCTGGCTATTATTCCTCTCACGTATCATTGACGGGCTTTCAGGTGCAAACATCTCCACGGCGCAAGCCGCAATTGCAGATAGCACGAACGAAAAAACACGCACACAAGGGCTGGGACTCATCGGCGCAGCCTTCGGGGTCGGCTTTGTACTCGGCCCCATCATCGCATTTATTGTATTGGCCGCGAGCGGACAAAATTATCAATTGGTCGCTTTCACCGCCGCGTTTTTCTCGCTTATATCCATTTTCTTAACCACCTTCTGGTTCCGCGAAACATTAACAGAAGGCATAGATCCAGCCGCCTCACGCAAAAAACCATTTTCATTCAGCGCAATCAGGCAAGCGCTCGGACGCCCCGCCATCGGCTTTTTGCTGATTATCATGTTCGTCTATCAAATCGCATTCGGCGGGTACGAACAATTTTTTTCACTATTCACACTCACCCGCCTCGGCATGGATGCGCGTGACACATCAGGCTTGTTCGTTTTGGCAGGCCTATTTATTATTGTCGTACAAGGCGGGCTAATCGGCAGATGGTCAAAACAAAAAGGGGATCGCTGGCTGGTATTGCTGGGTGTTTCAACTCTCGCAATCGGATTAATTGGAACTGGCCTCACACCCGCCATACCTGTGCCCTGGTACGACAAAGCCAAAGTGCTCGAAAGTTTAGCGGGTCAGGGCGAACTGAGAGTTGCCACTCAAACGATAGACATTCAACTCCCCGATGCATCCGCACGCGGCTGGACAGGAATCATCTGGCTCCTCATCGCAAGTTTCCCCGCAGCATTAGGCGGAGGCGTACTACATCCTGCAATTAATAGTTTGATTACAAAGGCATCTGATAAAAGCGAAGTCGGTGGAATGTTAGGCGTATCCACTTCGGTATATAGTCTGGCAAATGCAATCGCGCCTTTGTTTTACGGCACGCTCTTTCAATGGTTCGGCGGCCCTGTCCCCTTTCTTGTCGGCGGAGGAATTCTGGCGGTTCTATGGTTTTATGCGCCGAGAGTAGTGAAGGAAGAAAAGTCTGTTGCAGATTGAAAGTTAGAGGATGAAGAAAACATAAAAGATAACGAAACTTGGAGTTGCACCTTACAACTCCAAGTTTTTACACTTATTCTCAACCTGCCAATCTACCAATTCCCAATTTACCAATCTACCCACCTACCCTTATAATCTCCTCCATGAAATCACTTGAAAACGAAATTCAACTGGACTATATCCGCGCGGGCGGGCCGGGTGGGCAAAACGTAAATAAAGTAGCCACCGCGGTTCAACTGCGTTTTGACGTAACAAACTCCCCGTCCCTCACCGCCGATGTGAAAACGCGCCTGATCAAACTCGCAGGCAAACGCATGACCGATGCGGGCGTGCTCATCATTGAAGCCAGTAAATTCCGTACCCAGGAAAAAAATCGCGAAGATGCAATTGAGCGTCTGAATGATTTGGTGAAAAAAGCCAGTGAAAAACCAAAACTCCGTCACAAAACAAAACCAACAAAAGCATCTAAAGAAGAAAGATTAAAAGGCAAAAAAAAGCGGAGCGATCTCAAAAAGAACCGCGGAAATACAAAGAACATTTTTGAATAATGTAAATCAACTGACCACGATTGATCGTATGGGAGCAAACCCAGCATGTCACAATCTATTGCAAACATTGCGCTTATCGTCAAAGATTACGATGAAGCCATTCAGTTCTACACCCAAAAACTAAAGTTTGACCTGATCGAAGATACGCTGCTGTCTGACAAAAAACGCTGGGTACTTGTCTCGCCACGCGGCGCCGCTGGAACAAACCTCCTACTCGCCACATCGTCCCGACGCTCTTTCGGGAAAGCGGATTCACTTGAACAGGAAAGCCGTATTGGAAATCAAACAGGCCGACGAGTCTTTCTATTTTTGCACACAGATGATTTTTGGCGTGATTATAACGAGATGAAATCGCAAGGCATACAATTCCATGAAGAGCCGCGCGAAGAAGAATACGGCACTGTCGTAGTGTTTTTAGATCTCTACGGAAACAAATGGCATTTGCTTGGGTCAAAAAAATCAGTTGAAATAACTTCGATATAATCGGGGACAGTATGCAAAAACATCACACACTCACAGGTTTATTCGCGGGTCTTGCCGCCGCTTCAATTTGGGGCGGAATGTATGTCGTTAGCAAAATTGTGCTCGAAGTTATTCCGCCATTTGCATTGCTCACCCTTCGCTTAATCATGGGTGCACTGGCTTTGGGAGTCGTGATTTATTTTCGCAAAGAGAAGCCCAAAATTACAAAAGATTTTTTCTGGAAAAGCGCCCTGGTCGGATTCGTAGGCTATGGCATCTCACTCGGGTTTCAGTTCGTAGGGACAAAACTCTCGACCGCATCCAACGGTTCACTCGTGACCTCAGCCACGCCCGCCTTCGTTTTGCTGTTCGCCCCCTTTTTGCTGGGCGAGCGCACTACTCCGCGCGGCATTCTAGCTCTGATCGTCTCTACGCTGGGCGTAGTGGCTGTCATTGACCCGCGCACGGCAGAACTCTCTCCGCTCCTTTTTTGGGGCAACATGAGCCTGCTGGCAGCGGCACTAACCTGGGCGCTGTATTCGGTGCTGGTTCGCAAAGTATCAAAATCAGGCGACCTACTCACCTCAAGCGCAATCATGCTTTTAGGCGGTATCCCATCAAGCTTATTGTTTGGGATTTGGGAAGTACAAACGCAAGGCGTAGGAACAATTACACCGGGCATCATCGGCGGCTTATTATTTTTGGGGATTATCTCCACAGCCGTCGCGATGTTTTTGTGGAATTACGCCTTCGCAGAATTACCCGCCGCTGTGGCATCTCTCACGTTCTTTGCCCAGCCGTTAGTGGGTACACTTCTCGGATGGTTCTTCCTCGCTGAAAAAATAACGCCGCTGTTTTTGGCAGGCGGCGTTATAATCGGAATTGGCATATTGATCGCAACGAGCGGGAAACAAGTGTGAATTTTCAGGATGCAAACGATACCTATTAAACAGACTCAGTTTACAGGTTAAGAAGGATGCGAATTCTGATTAGCAGAAGATTCTGTCGGCTTGAAAAATTTAAATTTGGATGAAAAATCCGCGAGCAGAGAATCTGTCACAAAAAAGAGCAGCAGCCAAACTCCCAATCGAAGCAACACATTGAACGCAATCGAATGGCGCGAGATATCGTTTGCGTCAGCGGCCCAAACCAGAACTGCCTGCGGGTATGAAAATAGAATCATAAAAAGCGGCGCAAGCCAGAGCGCTTTTTGATCGCGCCAGGCCAGCGCCGCCATGAAAGCCGCAAACATATTTGCGGCAAAGAAAAAGACAAGGCCAAAACGAGTGGGATAAAACAACTCTGCAATCCGCGCATCTTTGATGATTGGGTGATACCCAGTGGCGGTGTAATAATACACATTGGGAGAAAAACTTTGACCAGGGGTTATCGTAAAAACATCTTGAAATGTGCTGATCTTATAAAACCAAAGAAATTTTAGATATTCTGCGCGGCCAGGCCCAAGCGCCCATTGACGAAACTCCTGCTGATCTTCATCAAATGTAAGCGCGTTATAAACGATAAATTTTTTGCCCGCCTCAGGATTGCGCGAAATTTGAACCAGGCGCTCATCAATTGGCATTCCATGATGTCGAAAATATTCGGTATATTCTTCAGAGGGATACACACGCAGCGCGGTGTTCATAATAATGGCACGAAAAGGACGCAGCCCGTCATCGGCAAGTTTCGAGCTAAAGATAAAGATCAACACAAACGCAAGGCTTATACTTGCCGCCTGCCATCTGAATTTACTACACCAGAAAACCAGAAAACTGGCGGACGCTATCATTAATAACAGGTACGCATATGTATCACGGGTAAAAACAATAAGGCAGGCAGTGAGTACTACGAACGCGGCATGTTTCCAATTCCATTCCAATAGGAGCCAAAACGAAGAAGCAAGAAATAACGCGGTAAGAGAAAGCCCAATCGACTCGCTGCCGAGGAAGGGGTCCCACATAAAAATATCACGGCTCAGTGTAAAGACAAGAACAACTATAAATGCAATCGGCTTGAGCAGTCGGCTTTTTATAGCGCAGACAATTGTAACTGCCAATATTCCCCACGCTAAAATAGAGAAATACAATTGCAGATCAAAAATTTTTTCAGGCGCCGCATTTACAAGTTTCCAAAAAAGAGCGGTAACGGGCGGGCGGGCATCTGTCCAAAATTCACGCGAAAATACGGGCAGGCTGGTGTTATGAAAATAGTCATCTGTATCGCCAAAGGAGCGCGGCTCATGAACAATATTTGCGTTGTCAATACGCAGCCAGGCATAGCAGGCAAAAGCCGCGAGTTGAAATATAACAAGAAGGATTTGAGATGTTCGTTTTGACATAGGGGATTAACTCAAGACCAATAATTTACCACAGAATACAAAGCGCACAGAGACATAAAACGGGTCTCTGTGCGCTTTGTATTCTACAATTTTTTTCTGCTTATTTTTTTGTTACGTTTCTTTCGGCTATTTTTTGTACCAGTCCAATGGTTGCGTCACTGCCCACCGTGTGAAGCAACGCCATATTTGGCGGGCGTTGCGCGCCGACCGGGTAGCCACAAATCAGCACAACCTGTTGACCCGCTTGAATGCCCGATTGCGCCAATAAAGCCGCATCTACATTTGCGAGCATCTCATCCATACTATCTGCGTAATTTGAAAGATAAGGTTGAACGCCCCATAAAAACGCGAGTTGATTGAAAGTTTCACGCTCAGGAGTAAAAGCAAGAATCGGTTTTGACGGACGCGCCTTAGACATCAACCAGGCAGAACGACCTTGCATCGTAAATACAGATACAGCTTTCACTTCTGGATCTTTTGCCAAAGCATTTGCCGCACGCGCCATCGAAGCCGCGTCGCTCTCGCCCAAACCTGCTCTGCCATCCTGACGACTTCCCCATTCGCGGAAGTGAGACTCGGCCTCTATAACGATACGCGACATCATGGCAACCGCTTCGCTGGGATATTCACCCGAAGCCGTTTCAGCAGAAAGCATGACAGCGTCTGTGCCGTCAAAAATAGCGTTGGCTACATCTGAAGCCTCAGCGCGAGTAGGAAGAGGATTTAGAATCATGGATTCGAGCATTTGTGTAGCCGTGATGACCAACTTGGCGCGCGCGTTTGCAGCATGGATGATCATTTTCTGCAATGAGGGTACACGCTCTGGCGGAAGTTCCACGCCGAGATCGCCGCGTGCCACCATAACGCCATCTACCACATCCAGAATTGCCTCAAGCTCGATCATGGCTTCCGGCTTTTCCAGTTTTGCGATCAAAAGCGGAATTACTTTCTTGTCTTTGGCAAATTCTTCAATCGCAGCCCGTACTGCTTTTACATCGTCGGCGCTGCGCACAAAGGAAATCGCAACAGCGTCTACACCTTGAGAAATACCAAACGCCAGATCCGCTTTATCTTTTTCGGTAAAGCCAGCTATGCGCAGTTTTACACCAGGCAAATTAATACCTTTATGTGAAGACAAAGTGCCGCCTACTAAAACCTTGGCATGGACAACACGACCTTCGGCCGTTAACACTTCCAGCGCAAGGCGTCCATCATCGAGCAGAAGCCGGTCACCCGTCTGAACTGAATCGAATAGCTCACGAAAATCAACGGGCAAAAGTTGATGGTCAGTCTTTGGCGCATCATCCTTTGTTGCATATAGACACACCTGTTCACCAACCGCAAGCTGGATCGGCATAGCCAGTTTTCCGACACGAATCTTCGGTCCCTGCAGGTCTTGCAAGATACCAACGGGCATACCAAGTCTTTCTGAAACCGCACGAATGGTGGCGACTTTTGCTTCATGCTGCTGATGTGTGCCATGTGAAAAATTCAAGCGGGCAACATTCATCCCAGCTTTGATTAATGACTCAAGCGCCTGTTCTGATTCGGAGGCTGGCCCTATTGTCGCGACGATCTTTGCTCTTCTCATATTATTTTCCATTTCCTTCTGTACTTTAATAAGATACCTATATTCGGTAATAGCTATTGAATAAAACACCCCAAAAGCAGGAAAAAGATACTCAACGATGAGGGCGCAAACACTTGTACTTTGCAAATATAGGAGATATTGGGGTATGGCTTTAGCGGACCAAAGTCCATACTCCTGTATGCATAATAGATAAAAAACGATATGGTGTCAAGGTAGTGCGTGTTACCTTCTCTTTAACAAAAAAGCTGTCGCAGGGTTACGCAAAACCCTGCGACAGAGGGAAAGATATTAAAAATCTACTGATAGTGCAGTTCTTTTGCCTGTCGTATAAGTTCTTCTCGAAATTGTGGATGAGCTACGTTGATTAAGGCCTGCGAACGCTGGCGGATAGTTTTACCATATAAATCTGCCACGCCCCATTCTGTCACTACATATCGAACATGATTTCGGCTGGTAATGACTCCTGCTCCTTGCTTAAGCATGGCTGCAATTTTACTTAATTGAGTGCCGTCTCTTAATGTCGCAACACTTGGCAACGCGATAATGGGCACTCCGCCTTTCGAGCGCGAAGAACCGTAGACAAAGTCCAACTGACCGCCTACGCCGCTGTATAACTTCGGCCCAATGCTGTCACCGCAAACCTGCCCGGTGAGATCAACTTCAATTGCTGAATTGACAGCCACCATGCGATCATTTTGAGCAATGATAAACGGATCGTTCACATATTCGGTGGGATGCATCTCGATCATGGGGTTGTCATTCACCCATTCATATAGGCGTTTTGTGCCAAGAATAAAACCCGCTACAATCTTTCCACGGTGAAGGGATTTGCGTCCGTTGGTAATTACGCCCGCGTTGAAAAGATCGATCACGCCATCAGAGAATAATTCGGTATGAATGCCCAGGTCTTTTTTATCAGAAAGAAACTTCAAGACCGCATCAGGAATTGAACCAATGCCAAGCTGCATGGTTGCGCCGTCTGGGATTAACCCAGCCACATGCCCGGCAATTTTTTCGACGATTTCCGAATCGCCTTCCGCACTCATTTTATGTTCAGGGATCGGATAATTAACAGGGACAATATGCGTTAAACGACTGACATGAATAAACGAATCACCTAATGTACGCGGCATTTGTTCATTCACTTCCGCGATAATGACTTTAGCCGACTCAGCCGCAGATTTGGTTAAGCCAACTTCCACACCCAAACTGCAAAATCCATGTTCATCCGGGGTTGACACGTGAATAATTGCAACATCCAAAGGCAGGATGCCGCGTTTGAAAAGCAATGGAAATTCAGATAACAACACAGGGGTAAAATCGGCGCGACCTTCCTGTACGGCCTTGCGAATATTTGCGCTGATAAACATGGAGTTCACGCGCAAATGACCTTCCATCTCCGGGCTGACATAATCAGCAGAGCCGACGGTCAATGCCTGACAAATTTCAACATCGTTTATTTCGGGAGCGTATTCGACCAAAGCTGCCAGTAATTTTTGTGGAACAGAAACATTCCCCGTAAGAAAAACACGGTTACCTGATTTGATGGATCTAACAGCCTCCTGCGCAGTTGTCACACGCGATTGATAAATACTCGTTGCAGTCATTATTTTATTCCTCCTGCGCACTCAGGCGCACAAGGTTTACCAATTTTCCGTTGTGCGTATTGATCGCAGATTCAATGGATGGATATTCCTTGATCACTTCTTCGATCCCCTTGTTTGCCACTTCCAAAATATACGGAATAGCCGCATTCAGGAAAACATGGCTGGCAGTGCGCGCCACAACACCAGGGATATTCGGCACACAATAATGCACCATGCCTTCTTCAACAAATGTCGGATGTTCGTGCGTGGTTGGGCGTGAAGTTTCCACACAGCCGCCCTGATCAATGCTGACATCAATGATGATCGAGCGCGGCTTCATGGCTCGCACCATTTCACGCGTCACAACCACTGGCGCGCGCTGCCCGCTAACCAGTACTGCCCCGATCACAACATCGGCAAACGCGGTGGCGCGTTCAAGATTACGCTTGGTTGAGATCATCGTCACCGCACGTGGAAATCTTTCAGATATTTTTTCCAACACGCTCAAGTTCTTATCAATGACAGTTACCTGCGCGCCAGCGCCCAGCATGGCTTGCGTGGCAGACATGCCCACTACCCCGCCGCCAATGATGACAACTTCGGCAGAAGGCACACCCGGCAAACCGCTCAGCAAAATTCCCTTGCCGCCCCAATTATTTTGCAATAAGCGTGCAGCGATCTGTGGAATCATCGCGCCGCACATTAAACTAAATGGGCGCAAGACAGTCAACGAACCCGATGGATCTGTAATCTGCTCGTAGGCAAGCGCTGTAATTTTCTTTTCAAGTAACAGGTCAATTTGATCTTGTGAACTTGAAGCCAGATGCAACAGCCCGGCCAAAATGGAACCTTCCTTCAACCATTCCAATTCCTGTTTCAATGGACGTGCTATCTTGAGCAGTAAATCTGCGCGGCCAAAGACTTCTTCAGGAGAAAAGGCGATTCGCGCTCCCGCTTTTTCGTATTCCTGATCGCTAAACCCCGCGCCAACACCCGCATCATGCTCAACGAATATCTGATGCCCGCTCTGAGAGAGTATCTCCACCCCGGCAGGGGAGAGACCCACACGATACTCAAAGGGTCTGCTTTCTTTTGGTATGCCAATGTACATAATATGCCTCCACATAAAAAACCCTACAGGTTCTTAAGAACCTGTAGGGTTTCAAAATTTATTCCATATTGAGTACTTCGCGAATAAACGGAAGCGCCCAATCAATGGTTTCCTTATCAATGACAAGCGGCGGAGCAAAGCGAATCACATTATCGTGTGTTTCTTTTGCAAGAATACCCTTCCCCTTTAATGCCTCACAAAAACGACGAGCGCCCTTTGCTTCGGGCTTGAGTTCTACACCAATCAATAACCCGCGTCCGCGTACTTCTTTGACATGCGGGCTTGAGATTTCACTCAACTGCTCAGTAAAGTAATCACCAAGTTCCTGTGACCGTTCAGCAAGTTTCTCATCACGGATCACCTTTAACGCGGCGCGGGATACTGCTGCGGCGAGCGGATTGCCACCGAAAGTGGAGCCATGCTCACCCGGCGTGAACAAGCCGAGAATGGCCTGATCTGCCAACACCGCCGACACAGGATAAAAGCCGCCAGCAAGCGCTTTGCCGATGATCACTATGTCAGGGCGGACATCTTCATGTTGAGAAGCGAACAGTTTCCCAGTCCGAGCGAGACCCGTTTGAATTTCATCCGCCACAAAAAGCACGTTGTTCTTTTTACAAATTTCAGAAACCTTCTTCAAATATCCAACGGGTGGAATGATAACTCCGGCCTCGCCTTGAATGGGTTCAAGCAAAACTGCAGCAGTGTTTGGGGTAATTGCTTTCTCGATCGCGTCGGCATCGCCGTATGTGACCGTGACAAAGCCCGGCGTAAATGGGCCGAAATCATCGCGGTAGGAAGGCTCTGTCGAAAATGAAACAATGGTCACTGTGCGGCCGTGAAAGTTACCCGATGCAACAATAATCTCAGCCTGATGACGCGGCACTTTCTTCACTTGATACGCCCACTTGCGGGCAAGCTTCACAGCCGTTTCAACCGCCTCTGCACCTGAATTCATCGGCAGAGACATTTCGTAACCGGTCATCTCGGAAAGTTCTTTATAAAGAAGCGGTAATTGGTCGTTACGGAAAGCGCGCGAAGTCAGCGTGACTCGCTTGGCCTGGTCAAGTAAGGCTTTCAGAATTGCGGGGTGAACATGTCCTTGATTAACTGCGGAATACGCGCTTAAACAATCGAGGTATTTTTTTCCCTCCACATCGTAAACCCACACCCCTTCAGCTTTTTCGATGACCACATCCAAAGGATGATAATTATGCGCGCCATATTGCTCTTCCATATTAATAAAGTCTTGAGTGTTCATTATTTTGTCCTTTAGGTAGTTGAGTAGTTAGGTAGTTAGGGATGGAAAACTAATTCCTAATGTCCTATTCCAGTTTTTACGCCACTTCAAATAGTCTTGCCAAAATTGCTTTTTGTGCATGTAAGCGATTATGGGCTTGCGGGAAAATTACTGAATGCGGGCCGTCCGCTACATCATCCGTTAATTCCTGATTGCGATGAGCTGGCAAACAATGCATCACAATCACATCTTTATCGGCTTTATCCAGCAATTGCGCGTTGACTTGATAGAGCGAGAAGACCTTTTCACGTTTGGCGGTTTCTTCCTCCTGCCCCATGGAAGTCCATGTGTCGGTATAGAGTACGTGCGCGCCTTTTGCGGCTTCCTGTACATCGCGCAGAAAGTTCAACTGACTGCCTGTTTCTTTTGCGATCTCTTTTGCGATCTCAATCGCCTGCGGGGTAATGCCGTACCCTTCAGGATTCGCTATGGTGAAGTTCCAACCCAATTTAGCAGAGACATGCATCAGCGAAACCGCAACATTATTGCCGTCGCCCACGTAACTGATATTCAGTCCTTTGGAATTCGCGCCGAATTTTTCCTGAATGGTCAACGCATCAGCCATGCCCTGACAGGGATGGTTGTAATCGCTCAAGCCATTCACCACGGGAACTTCAGCCCATTTTGCAAGTTCCAAAATATGCTCATGATCAAAGACACGCGCCATGAGTCCCTGCACATAGCCGGAAAGCACACGCGCCACATCTGCAATCGATTCGCGTTTTCCCAGCCCAATTTCGGCTGGCGAAAGATAAAGCGCATCACCGCCGCAGTGCCGCATGGCCATGTCAAATGAAATACGGGTACGCAAACTTGGCTTCTGAAAGATCATCCCCAAAACCTTGCCTTTGAAGATCGGCTTATTACCTTGTTTGAAATATTTCTTTTTAAGTTTTTTTGCTATATCCAGCAGGTCTTGAATTTCTTCAGCTGAATAATCTGAAATTGCGAGAAAATTCTTCATGTCGACTCCTTATTGCCAAAGTATATCTTTATTGTGTAATTCTGATATGTTTCATGTATCCTGCATTATGTGTGACATTCGTCGAATTAAGAACTGCCCGCCATTCTTATTTTTTTCCAGTAGCGCATCAGGCCGTCTGCGCCCATGCCAAGCGGATTTGCCAGCGTATAAGCCATTAACACATCTTCACTCAAATTTTGGGCACGGCTCTGTTCGCTTATCCATGCAAAAAATTTTTCGCGCAACTCCTCCACCGAAGGGTCGCTGGGCATAATTTGCTCAAGCCATTTCTCAGTTTCATCCAGTCTTTTTTGTAATTCAGTTAATTGCCAGTCGGCGTCATCAAAAATCCCAAAATGGGTCGGCGCGATGCGTGAGAATTTCAATGAACGCAAATGCGTAATGCTCTCGCGCCATCTTCCAAAATGTAATTCTGGCGGCGGCATGGGTGCGCGCAAATATGGAAAGCCGGGAATGCGCACTCCGCCCACGTCACCGCTGAAACATACATCTTCAAATAGATAGGAATAATGATGCTCTGCGTGGCCTGGCGTATTGACTGGAAGGAAGCGCAAATTTCCGATGGCAATCTCCTGCGCATCCTGCGCAACTGTGAGTTGCTTCTCGGCAACTGGCAGAAACTCACCCCAGAGAGTTTGCATCCGATCGCCATAAATTCGCGTGGCGCTGGCAATAAGTTTTTCGGGGTTTAATAAATGCGGCGCACCATTCGGGTGGACAAAGATTTGCGCACCCTGTTGTGAAAGCCAACCCGCCGCCCCGGCATGATCCAGATGAATATGCGTGAGCAGTACGTGGGTAATATCACGGGGAGACAAGCCCTCTTTAGCCAGACCCGCTTCCAGCGCGGGAAGAGTCGAGCCGGGGCCGCTTTCGATCACGACCAGCGCGTCATCCTGTTGAATTAAATAAGACGCGATGGCCTGCGTTTTATTTTGAAAATGTAGATCTATTGTGATAATGCTGTGTTTTTCCATGTGCGCCTATCCTGTGAAGTGAAATCGGAGGAAAATTCTGAAAGCGCCTGCGCCAGATTGGCATGACAGGCAATGACACAAACAGGAACCCGCCGCTCGCGCAATGAAAGAATAATTTTGTCTGTGCCGCGCGGGCCGCCAAATGTTTCTGCATCGAGCAATATAACCATTGGCCGCAGATAACGCCGCTGTAGATCGTCCACGGCTTGCAAAAGGTCTGGGCGCACAGTAGGTGTAATTAAAATCGCGCTTGAGCCTTGCGGTAATTGAGAGGCTTGTGCGGCAATCAAGGCCGCAATGGATAGATTGCCATTAGCTTCTACAAAGGCCAGCGTTTCCAAAATTTTTCCTTCCTGTCGTTCGCTGCGCTCTGCATGATGCACCGTAAATGTTTGGCCTGCGCTTGCGTAGCCCACTGCGCGGCGCTGGGAAATAAAATAATGCGAGAGTGAGGCCGCGATGCTAATTGAATATTCCAGTGTGGATGGCGGCAAATTAAATTTTGGGCGGCGGCCAAAGAGCATGGATTCTACGGGCACTTCATCCTGAGTAGTTGGCCTTTCAACGTTTACATCTTTTTGAGAATCGAGATACAACCACACTTCAGCCTGTGGGTCCTGTTCAAATTCCTTGACCATTAACTGGTTACGTCGAATGCTGGTCGGCCAGTGAATGCGTTTTACCGCGTCACCATGCACGTATTCTCGTACGCCTGCTGCATGAGGTGTGATTTCAGATGATTTGCGCCGAATGACCTGCCCGCCCGGCAAGAGACCAGGGGGAAATAAAAAAGACTTGATTTCAAAAAGCATGGGGAGTACGATCAATTTTTGATCTGATGTAATCTCTTTGACAGAGCGGAACAAGCCGAATGGATCGCCTGTGGAAATTCGTGTCGGCCCAAGCGGAAAAGCTCCACGCCGAGTAAGCCAGGTGCGTGCGAGATATGTTCGTTTTTGGCGGCCGCCGACCACTGTCAAAAGGCGCGAGCCAGATGCAAATGGAATTGTGGATTGATTCAGAACCTCTATCCAGGGTGCAAGCACACGGCTGCCATTGACTACTTCAAAGTGTTCTTCAAAGATATCGCCCACATTGGCACGTTGCACACGCGCACTTCTGGATAAGCGCAATCCATTTGTGATCCAACGTGCCCAGACCCACCCACCGATGCCCAACAGAAGGCTGAGGTAGATAAACCGTGAGTAAACAGCGGCTCCTGTAGTCATCACTCCAGCAACGCCAATTACCAATAACAGGGCGATCAGAGTTCGCCCAACTTTCATTTTGACTTCTTTCCTACAGACTCAGAAGCAAATTCGCCTCCGGGCACGGGCGTGGCATGGATGACCTCCTGCACGATACGATCTGAACTCAAATCGCGCAAACGCGCGGCGGGGCTTACGATAATCCGATGCGCCAGAACAGCGGCCGCCAAAGCCTGAATATCATCAGGCAATACATGGTCACGCCCCAACATGCCGGCACGTGCCTGTCCGGCGCGCGCAAGAGATAAACTTCCGCGCGGGCTGGCGCCAAGATACACATCTGTGCTTTGGCGTGTACGTGTTGTTAATTCAACGATATAGCGTTTAATGACAGGCGCGATATATATTTTCTTTACATCATCTGCGGCCTGCAATATTTCCTTCAACTTGACAATTGATTTCAATGTCTCAAGCGGGTGTCTTATTTGCTGGTCGTCTAACACACGAATTTCATCTGCCATTGACGGGTATCCCAAACGCAAACGAAGCAGGAAACGGTCTAATTGCGCCTCGGGAAGCGGGAAAGTCCCTTCGTATTCAATTGGGTTCTGGGTCGCCATCACCATGAAAGGTCGGGGCAAAATATGTGTCACACCATCTACAGTTACCTGATGTTCTTCCATTGCCTCCAGCAAAGCCGCCTGAGTCTTGGGCGTGGCACGGTTAATTTCATCGGCCAGGATAATCTGTCCAATGACTGGCCCGGGGCGAAATTCAAACATATTTTTCTGCTGGTTATAGATTGAAACACCAGTCACGTCACTGGGAAGCATATCGGGGGTGAATTGAATGCGATTAAAGGTGCAATCCAATGAACGCGCAAGGCTGCGCGCCAGCATGGTCTTACCCACACCGGGCACATCTTCGATCAAGACATGTCCCTGACACAACAAACCAATCACAATCAACTCGATGGATTGGCGTTTGCCAACGATTACCTTCTCAAGGTTATCAATCACCTGCTCACTAAAAGCCTTAATATCTGCCATGGATATAATCCTTTATAAAAAGAGATAAAATGATTCTATCATGCAGCCCACATAAATCGTGTATAATTTCGGCACGTTTTGCCTCAGTAGCTCAATGGATAGAGCGCCTGACTTCGGATCAGTAGGTTCCGGGTTCGACTCCTGGCTGGGGCACTATATATGGGGGATGATAGAGGTTTTACCGCCATATTTAAGGATGGTTAGGTCGATTTACATAGCGTCGGTGCAAGTCGGTGCAACGCAATTGGAAGAAGGTGAACATGAAGTACATCGAAAGCATGTGCTTCATGTTCATTTCTTTTGTTATGCCTTACTTGCAAACACTCTATCAAAAACACCTGTTGCTTTTTCCAATCCCCCAGGCATCCCGTGGCGGGATCACACCTGCACTTGCACCGAACGCAGTGCGGTGCAAGTGTAATACTGTCCGTTGCCAACGTAAAGCAGACCAGTGGCGGCATCCATGACCCCGCCGTAATAGCCAAAGGCAAGGTTTCCTGTGCCGTAGGTTTCGAGTGTATCACCCCAAGGGGTGTAGCGGGCTGAAAGGGTGAGTTCTCCAGTGGTGTCGGTCAACTGGCGGGAGCGTTCGAACCGTTGGATAGAGCGTAGTTCCAGGTGGTTGTCTTTTCGCCGATTGCACCCAAGCTTTGATATTTGTCGGGTTATTAATTCAGTGAATCTTTGTAACTACTCAGGCAATTCCAATTGAGGTATTGCCTGAGTAGTTACACTTTATCAGCGATATTCTCAACACGCACATATCCGCATCGCTGGTTCGCTATGTCGCAGAAGAATCAGACCTTGCTATCGATTTGGGCGTGAAAGGCAAATTGGGCATTTTGAAATCCAAGGCTTCCCGGGCTGCTTTTTTGAGCGATCCAACACATCGCATCGTTTTTCATTACACGCCCAAACATGCTTCCTGGATGAACCAGATTGAAATTTGGTTCAGTATCTTGGTTCGAAAAGTCATCAAACGCGGTAATTTCACTTCTGTGGACGATCTCAAACGCAAGGTTCTGGCTTTTATTGAATACTATAACCGTACTATGGCAAAACCTTTCAAATGGACTTATCAAGGCAGAGCTCTGGTCGCTTAACCAAATACTTATTTATGCCAAAGTGTACTAGTGAAGTACACAAACTAACCCAATGCGTCCATAAGAATTTGATTTAAATAAAAATACAGTATGCATAATTAAATTATGCATACTGTATTTTTCGAGCATCTCTTACAGACTTACTGTAAAAATGCGTTTTCGCTAAAAAACTGAAAAGCGTATGTTATTTTTATTTCGCTGCAAATTTGTCAGCAACCGCGTCCCAATTGATTACATTCCAAAATGCGGTGATGTAATCGGGGCGGCGATTCTGATAATTGAGATAATAAGCATGTTCCCATACATCAATACCCAAAATCGGAGCAAGCCCATCAGAAAGCGGGCTGTCTTGATTCGCAGTGGATACCACAGCCAGACCGCTGTCTTTTTTGACAAGCCATGCCCAGCCTGAACCAAAACGAGTGGTGGCAGCTTTTTCAAATTCAGCCTTGAAGGCATCAAACGAAGTGAAGGATGCATCAATCGCCTTGGCAAGTTCACCTTTTGGTGCGCCGCCTGCATTGGGTCCCATCACTTCCCAGAACAAATTGTGATTATATGTACCGCCGCCATGATTGCGGACAACCATACGCACGCCTTCGGGCACAGCGCTCAAGTCACCGAGCAAAGTTTCAAGTGATTTGCCAGCAAGTTCTGGAGTCTTATCAACTGCGCCGTTCAAATTGGTGACATAGGTGTTGTGATGTTTGGTGTGGTGAATTTCCATGGTGCGCGCATCAATGTGCGGCTCCAAAGCGTCGTAGGCATAAGCAAGTTTGGGAAGTTCAAAAGCCATGAGGTTTCTCCTTGAAATTGGTAGTCATTATTTTATGAAATTATATTCTTTAAACGTATAATTCAATTTTACCTTGTTATAAGCATACCCGCAAGAATTTCGACAATTTTTATACAAATATCATATAAATCAACGGCTAAAATAAATGACAGCTACCCGCGCACGTCTGGTGCTTCCCTTTACAATTTTTATCGCCATATTGGCAGTCTCCACTGCCAGTATTCTTATTCGCTTTGCACAAAATGACGGCACACCTTCACTTGTCATCGCGGCCTTACGAATGATATTTGCGACTCTTCTCCTTGCGCCGCTTGCGCTTACAAAACATCTTGAGGAAATAAAACGCTTCACACGCAACAATATCCTGCTCGGTGTTTTCTCGGGCATTTTCCTGGCCGCACATTTTGCCACATGGATCACCTCTCTTGAGTACACCCGCGTAGCAAGCTCGGTGGTGTTTGTCAGCACGGGGCCGCTCTGGGTGGCGCTGCTCTCTCCATTTTTGTTGAAAGAACATCTCGCGCGAACAGCAAGTATCGGGTTGGCGTTGTCGCTCGCAGGCGGAACCATTATCGGCTTATCTGATGCGTGCGTCTGGAATGTCGGCCTCTCCTGCCCCGCTTTGCAGGATGTCATGCAAGGCCGCGCAATGTGGGGTAACTTCCTCGCCCTACTCGGGGCGCTGACAATCACTGGTTACCTTATCATTGGCAGAAAATTACGAGCGGGAATTTCTCTCGTCCCGTATATTTTTATGGTATATGGTGTGGCGGCAGTTGTGCTGACTATCATTATGTTTTCCACGAATAACTCCCTGTTTGGATATGCGCCCAAAACATACGGCTGGATTTTTTTACTCGCTGCGCTTCCGCAACTGATCGGGCACTCCACATTTAATTGGGCGCTAAAATATATGTCTGCTGCATTTGTGGCGGTTACAACGCTTGGTGAACCGATCGGCTCAGCCATATTGGCGTTTTTCATTTTGAAAGAAATCCCAACACTCGCCACGCTCATTGGCGGTATATTTATTCTTTCAGGCATTTATCTTGCATCCCGGCAAACCAAAGCATGAATATCACCAAAGGATTAAATTTATGAAACTTCCATCTCACATCCATCTTGACACCCTGAATATTCCATATGAAGCGCGCAGTTTTTCTGCTAAAACTGAAAAAGGCGCGGCAAATGTGGCGCATGTGCTGGGCTTCTCTGAGCGGCAAGCCGTGAAGACCCTCATCTTTCAAGTGGATACAGGCGAGCGCGTGCTCATCATGCTTGGCGGCGACCAAAACGCAGTTTCTGGGAATTTAAAAAAAGCGATTGGCTCACGCAATATTCAGATGGCTGCGCCGGAAGTGGTCAAAGAGATAACAGGATATATCATCGGATCCATCCCCGCCTTTGGCTGGCAGCCAGTCAATTTCAGATCCTTCCTTGAGGCGAGTCTACTTAATGAACCCATGCTTGGCACGGGCGGAGGCCAATGGGGCGAAGAGATCATGATCACGCCGCAGAATTTGATAAAAGCCAGCAACGCCATTGTTGTAAATCTGACAGATAGAGATAAGCCAGTCTATCAAGAATAAATCTCAAATTGGTTGAACATAATGAATAGCATCGAGCACATCAAATCACAGACGCAAAAGTTAGGCGTGATCAATGGACTGAGAGGATTTGCCATTCTCTCCATTTTGTATTATCACGTGTTTTCAAGATTGACCCCGCCTGGTTTTAAGTCACATAGTTATTACAACATAATCATCCTGCCCTACACCTATCTTTCAGGCTCATGGCTGGGAGTTAATTTATTCTTTATTCTATCTGGCTTCGTACTGGCGCTGCCTTATTTTCTTGGAAAAAGAGAATTTACAACCTTCGATCATTTCAAGGAGTTTTATTTTCGCCGCGCAAGGCGCATGTTGCCGCTCTATTATTTTTCGGTTGTTTTTAGCATGGTGTTTCTCGTGCGCCCCGCATCCTTATCCGCGCTTCCAAGAGACATATTTTTACTGGGCGGGATTTTATTCAATTTTACAAAAGACATGTGGTTTCCGAGTTACAACTGGGTGTTATGGTCGTTGGGTATTGAAGTTTGGTTTAGCATTATCTTTCCACTCTTAATCATTTCAATTCGTAAATTTGGGATATTAAAAGTGTTTATCTTCGTTTTGGTACTATCTCTCATCACGAGAATTATCGGAAACGCAGAAATATATAATATAGGAAGTCCGCTGCTTAATCCTGTCAAAGACAGTCTGCTTGGGCGGCTGGATGAGTTTATGTGGGGTGTATTTCTTTGTTATGTGTATGTCAACAAAAGTCAGTTGAGCGCAAAAATCCATGTATCAATCTCCCTGCTGACAGGCTTCAGTCTAATTACCCTGGCCTGTCTTTCATGGGATTATGTAATACTCAAAACCATAACCCGCGATTTTATCCCCTACATCAACCTTATTCTGGACGCGGGCATTTTCTTCTTTGTATGGTCTCTGTTAATGATGAATAACAATCCAATAAAACGGATCTTCAACAACTACCTGATCCAACTCTTGGGGGTCATGTGCTACTCAATCTATATCTGGCACGGGCTGGCGATCAAGCCAATTATTCTGGAATATGACGCGGCACAGATCACTGAATATTATGGTCTGGTGTTTATTCTGTCAGCCTTAAGCTATCGATTTATCGAATTTGGGCATGACGCAAACTGGAAAAAACTATTCCTACTCGAATAGCTCCGCTTCTGAAACAATGATTCCATCTTCATCGCAGTAGATAAATTCAGCAGGGATAAAATCCACGCCAGCAAAATGGACAGAAATATTTTCCTGCCCCTCATTTCTTTTGCCACTCCTAAGTGGATGGGTGTTCAAAGCCTTCACACCCAGGGCGAGTTGTGAAACCGCCACAGAATCACGAATACATCCGTAGATGACAATTCCGCTCCAGCTATTTTTTACAGCCAACTCCCCCAGCATGTCACCCATTAAGGCGCAGCGCAGGGAACCGCCACCATCCACGACCAATACTTTTCCAGTACCCTCCTGCTCAAGCGCTTTACGAAACAGACTATTGTCTTCAAAGCACTTAACGGTTTGAATTTTTCCGAAGAATTTTTTTCTCCCTCCGAAATCTCTAAAGCCTATTGGCGCAGCCACCCGCACTGTTGTTGAATGAGTGTCACATAAATCGGTGGTCTTGATATCCATTTTTCCAATTCCTTTAATACGGCAAATAAAAATGACGCCTCAGTTGAGGCGTCATTTGGTTATCTCAGGTATAGCCAGTTTAATTCGCGCAAGCCGCCTGCCAGACCATCGTTTATATCTTCGTCTTTCATGCGCCACTCCCAATTACCGCCTAATTTACTTGGGAAGTTCATGCGCGCCTCGCCGCCACAACTGAGTAAATCCTGCATCGGCGTAATGACTATATCTGCAACGGATCCCCATACTGCGCGAATCAGATCCCAGGCGAAATCATTTCCATCCACACGCAGGTATCGTTGGGCGAATTCCCTTTCATGTGATTCGGCGGCTGCAAACCAGCCAAGTGCCGTGTCGTTGTCATGCGTGCCTGTGTAGGCCACACAATTGGGAACATAGTTATGCGGCAGGAATGGATTATCGGGGCCGGAGAATCCAAACTGTAATACTTTCATACCCGGCAAGTTAAAAGCCTGAAGCAACTCTATAACATCTGGAGTGACCAGCCCCAAATCTTCTGCGATAAATGGCAGGCCACCTCCGGGGGTAAGTAAACCATCGCCGAGATGTTTATCAATCGCGTGGAATAAATCCTTGCCGGGGCCGGTAACCCAACGTCCGTGTTCGGCAGTTTTATGATCGGCTGGAATTTCGTAATACCCCGCGAAACCACGGAAGTGGTCAAAGCGTAAAATATCAAATATTTGGAGGGATGAACGTACGCGTGTCAGCCACCAGGCATAGCCGTCCTTTTTGTGGACTTCCCAGTTATAGAGCGGGTTCCCCCATAACTGACCCGTGCTGGAAAAACCATCAGGCGGGACGCCCGCTACAACCGTTGGATTGCCTGCTTTATCCATGTAGAACAACTCGGGGTGAGCCCAAACATCTGCAGAGTCGTTGGCGACAAAGATGGGAAGATCGCCAATGATCTGAATGCCGCGTTCGTTTGCGTAGGCGCGCAGTTTGTTCCACTGGCGGAAGAAGATAAATTGATAGAACGCATAACGCATGATAATTTCAGAAAGTTCATTTTGAGCTTTGTGTAATGCGGCCTTCTTGCGAGATCGCAACGGCTCAGGCCAACCGCTCCAAGCTCCGCCGCCGTTGGATTCTTTCAACGCCATGAACAAGGTGTAATCATCCAACCACGAGGCGTTTTCAGCACAGAAATGTTCAAAGGCTGGGCGCAAATGTTCAGGTTGGGATTGGTAGGTAGAAAATGCCTTTTGTAAAAGATCAAGCTTGCGAGGGATGAGCAGACCAAAATCCACGTGTGATGCGGACAGGTCGTTCATCCCGTTTAAGTCATCTTGAGTCAATAATCCATCGGCAAGCAAATCATCCGGACTAATCAAATATGGATTTCCGGCGAATGCAGAAAAACACTGATATGGTGAATCACCATAACCTGTAGGGCCAAGCGGAAGTACCTGCCAGAGTTTGCAGCCAGTGGAGGAAAGCCAGTCTATGAAACGAAATGCCTGCGGGCCGAGGTCGCCAATACCATAGGGGCTTGGCAGGCTGGAAGGATGAAGGAGTACACCAGAGGAACGTTTGAAGGTCATGATTTGATGATGGATTGATAGAGTTCAAGATATTTTTTTGCAGAGCTTTCCCAGGAAAGATCCTGAGCCATGCCTGCGCGTTGAATGGTCTGCCATTGTTCATGCTTCGCATACACTTTGAATGCAGAGTTTATGGCAGCTACTAAAGACATATGGTGGATTTTTTCAAAAACGAAACCAGTTTCATTATGAATTACTGTGTCGTTCAGCCCGCCTGCTGAACGCACGACAGGGACGCAACCGTAGCGCATCGCAATCATCTGTGAAAGTCCGCAGGGTTCATAGCGTGAAGGCATGAGAAACATATCGGAGCCTGCGTAAATTTGACGGGCAAGACCCGCATCGTAACGGGTTTCAACTTTGACTCGCTCCGGAAACAACGTCTGTAGTTTCATGGCGGCCTCTTCTAATTTGGGATCGCCTGTGCCCAAAATGACCGCCTGCCAATTCGATTTTTTCATATTCTTTAGCGCGGCGAAAACAAGGTCAACCCCTTTTTGCACATCCATACGGGAAATCATTGCAAGGAGCGGTGTTTCAGGCTCACGCGGCAGGCCGAGCCGTTCCTGCAACAAGCCTTTATTTGCGGCTCGTTTTTCGAGTGAGTCGATATCAAAATTAACGCCCAAAGCAGCATCATCTGCGGGGTTGAATGAAGTGGTATCCAATCCATTTAAAATACCGCTGACAGACTCACCGCGAGAGCGCAGAAATTCATCCAAGCCGCAGCCATATTCTTGTGTAAGAATTTCCCTGCCATAAGTCGGCGAAACTGCCACAATCGCATCAGAAGCCCAAAGCCCTAACGGCAAAGGCATCACACGCGCCCAATCAGGCAAATCTGTTTGAGCAAGTTTCAATCCGTAACTCTCTGCAATCTCACTTATATTGGGACCCATGAAAGGCAGGTTGTGCAACGTGAGCACAGATGCAACGTGACGAGAGCCTTCCTCCCAGCGTTTTGTAAGGGATGCGTACATGGTCAATGCTGTATGCCAATCATTTCCATGAATCACATCAGGGAGCCAGTTGATATGTCGTGCTAATTCCAGAGCGGCCAGAGAAAAAAATGCGTATTTTTCCGCATCTAAAACAGCGTCTAATGAATAGACAGAGCCATTCGCGCGGATCGGCTCACCGCCGATAAAATAAACGGGCATCCCATGTAATGAAGTTTCAAAAACTTCCACTTGAATTTCTGCACCGCCGCGCACAAGCGAAAACATCCCCAAGGGTTTGAGGGTCTCTGCTTTTACTGCGGGGTGATACGGCAAAACAAGCCGTACATCCAGTTTTATATCATCGTTGGAAAGTGCGCGTAACGCACGGGGTAAAGAACCAGCCACATCGCCCAATCCGCCGACTTTTACAAAAGGTTCGGCTTCGGCTGCAAGGAATAAAACATTGATGGTTTTAGGCATAAGGGTATTTTACTCGAAAACCTCCGGGGTCTTTATAGACCTCGGAGGTTTGTGGGAGCCTGATGGGTTTCGAACCCACAACATCCGCCTCCACAGGGCGGCGCTCTGCCGTTGAGCTACAGGCTCCATGTGTGGAACGAGCGACATTATATCATTAGGCTTTTACACTCGCAAGGATTTTGCGGATGACTTCAACTACCGCTTCGCGCTTAACTGTGACCTGCTCGCCAGTAACCAGGTTTTTTACCGCCGCCTGACCATTTGCCGCCTCATCCGTCCCAATGGTAACGACAACCTTAACTTTCATTTTATCGGCGAACTTGAATTGCTTTTGCAGTTTGGCGGGTTCTGGATAACACAATACATTTAATCCAGCATTACGTAATTCGAAGGCAAGCGCAAAGGATTCGCGCAATAAACTCTCATCAAAGATCGTCACGAGAACAGGCGCAGGGCTTGGGGTGAACTCAGGCAGGAGGCCTTTCTCTTTCAAAACGATACCCATCACCACATCACCCATTGCAAAACCAACGCCTGAGAGCGGCTGCCCGCCAACATCCGCGAGTAAATTATCGTAGCGTCCACCGCCGAGAATGGCGCGTTTGACAGAGCCGCTAGTCTCAAAGGCTTCAAAGACGGTGCCTGTGTAATATAAAAGTCCGCGCATAATGTTTGGGTCAAATTTAACATATTCTTTGACACCTAAGACTTCGAGCGCGGCGAATAAACGCACGAGTTCATCACTATTTTTCCATAGGTCAAAATTGCCAAGAATATTTTTCAAGCCATCCAGTTGAGTTTGAGAAATGCCGCCTTCAAGTACATAGGAATCCCATTTGGTAGATTCCATTTTGGAACGGCGGTCCACCATGTTTGAAACGTCCAACCGCTTTTCTGACGGGATACCTAATGCGTCGAATTCAGAATCCATCAGCCGCCGATTATTGACATAGATAGTAGCCTGCTCAGGGTTAAGTCCGACCGAGCGTAGGAATGTCGCGCCGACTGCAATCAGTTCCGCATCCGCTTCTGGTGAGCTAACTCCGAGCATGTCGATATTCCACTGAAAGAATTCACGGCTGCGTCCCTTTTGCGGCTGTTCGTAACGCCAGAACGGGCCAAACGACCACCAGCGCGCAGGAAAAGTCAACTCACCTTGTTTGGCGGCAATCATGCGCGCCAGACTCGGTGTGAGCTCAGGGCGCAAAGTGACAAAATCTCCGCCGCGATCTTCAAAGGTAAATGATTGCTTCTTCACCAATTCTTCGCCAGATTTTGCAGCATATAAATCGATCGGCTCAATGAATGGGCCGTCATACTCCTGATAGCCAAAAGAACGCGCGGCCGCACCAACTTTTCCGTAAATAAAATTACGCAAAGCCATCTCTTCGGGGTAAAACTCTCGTGTGCCTTTTACAGTTTGTATTTTGCTCGCCATAATAACTCCAATGTGCGAATTTTATCATGAGTTCAAAACCACTTCAAAATTCAGTCATTGAATTTTGAAGTGGTTTTGGTATAATATTTTCAATACTTATCAAGGAGAGACAAATGAAAATTGATTATCAGGAACCCAGCAAAGACCTGCTGATGCGGATCGACATCCATGAAAAATATGGTTCCGCAAATATTGATGTGTGGACAAACGAATTGCTCAAGCCACAGGCAGGCATGAATATACTTGATGTTGGCTGCGGCGCGGGAAAATTATCTTTTCTATTTAACGAATATGTAAAAGGTGAAGCAAAGATCACAGGCGGTGATTTCTCTGAAGAGCTGCTCGATAAAGCACGTGAGAAAAACAAAAAGATTGGCGCGAATATAGATTTTCAATTTCTGGATTTCAACAAGCCGTTCAATTTCGCAGACAATACATTTGACTTATGCACAAGCGCATTCGCCATCTATTACGCTTCTGATCTTGACTTTACATTTGCTGAGGCCCATCGGGTGCTTGTTCCCGGCGGACGGCTTTTTGTTTCGGGTCCATTGCCTGAAAACAAGCAGATGTTCTACAAGATCATCAAAGAAGCCACGGGCGCAGCCATTCCGCCCATGCCGGGTTCTTCGCGCTTCAAAGGTGATATCTTCAATACCATTAACAAGATATTTGCCAAAACTGAATTACACAAATTCGAAAATCACCTCACCTTCCCCGAGGTTGCGCCGTTCATTGATTATGTCCGCGCTTCATTAGGTGAAGACCGAAAACTATGGACATCCATGTTTAACGGCGTCGCTGAATATGAAGCCTTGATCGGTAAAATCGAAGCCACTGCCAAGAAATGGCTTGACCGTGACGGTAAATTGGTGATGACTAAAATTGTTGGCGGTATTCTCGCAACGAAATAACACTCAACGTACTCAACGGATCGCTCACCTGCACTGCACAAAACGCAGTGCGGTGCAAGTGTCGCGGAGCGGATGAGCGGATAAGTGCAACGGATGTACTCAACGGATCACTTCGCGGAACGGATGAGCGGATGTATTCAACGGATCGCTCACTTGCACTGTACAAAACGCAGTGCGGTGCAAGTGTCGCGGAGCGGATGAGCGGATGTATTCAACGGATCGCTCACCTGCACTGCACAAAACGCAGTGCGGTGCAAGTGTCGCGGAGCGGATGTATGCAACGGATATGATTTCCGATAAAGCCATATATATAAAACGGATGGATGAATGAATTTCTTTGGTAAACGTGTGCTTTTTCTTGGCGCTCACCCTGATGATATTGAATTGGGATGCGGCGCTTTATTGCATCATATTGTTCAAAAGACAGATGTGTTATGCGTCACGCTCTCAGACAATCAGAAGAATCCTGATTTAAAAAAGGTCAAAGATGAACATATTCAATCCATGAAAATTCTAGGCGTGCCAGAAGAAAAAATTAAGTTTGGCCCATTTCAAACACGCGTTTTTCCAGATGCACGGCAGGAAATCCTTGAGTATTTTTTGAAGCTTCGCAAAGATTTTCAACCTGATTTAATCTTTACACACAGCAAGCAAGATGTACACCAGGATCACAACACTATGACCGATGAAGCCCTGCGTGCCTTTCGAGGAATCACCGTGTTGGGTTTTGACGTTGTCCGTTCTTCATACGGTTTTTTTCCCAATTTTCTAGCTCAAGTAACCGAAGAAGATGTCAACAAAAAAATTGAGGCGCTGGCTGAGTACGAAACATATCGGGATCGATATTACTTCAACAACGAACTAACCCGCTCGATCATGATTCGGCACGGCGCGCTGGCAGAATGTCCATTTGCAGAGGGGTTTGATATTTTGAGAATTGTAGGCACGTTCGAAAACTAATGATCGCAAGCTATTCATCCTCAATATATGGTGTTGAGGATGAATTTTTATCATCTTTTATTGACAGTTTTCACCTACCAATCATATAATGAATTGGAAAGAAATAGTTATAAACAGCAGCTGCAAGCGGGAGATTAATTAACTTTACGATAAAGCAGGTCCTTTTTATTAGTAAGCATACTTACAACAAGAGGTCAATGTGGCAAATGTATCCATAGGCGGCAATGTAACCGACAGTGTAATGGTCTTTGGAAACGATAATTATGTTGTCAAGATCGGGGATATACACGGTGGCGTGGTCAATATCATTAAGCCGTCAGAAAAACCAAAATACGCGGCACGCCCCACTCCGGTAACAATAAAGCCGCGCTTTTTCCCCTCCTTACTGGATCGTACATATGAATTTGAAGCTATCAAAAAAGCTTCTCAACTTTTTAGCCCGGTCTCTTTATGGGGTCCGGAAGGTATCGGAAAAACGTCCTTTATTCGTCATTTAGCCCACATCCTGGACACCGCTAATTTTACAAGCGGCACAATTTACATCAATGCTAGCGGGCTCGGATATGAAGATCTGCTTCAAGCATTATTCGATTCATTTTTTAACAGCGACTTGTCCTACAAACCAACTACCTCATCCATCGTCCAGTCGCTGCAAAATATAAAAGCTCTTATTTTTCTCGATAATATACAAGTTGGACGTGATGAAGCAGCATCGATTTTAGATGCAATCCCGAATTCCCTTTTTATTCTTTCATCCACAGAGCGCAGTTTATGGGGAGAGGGTGAAATAATCCCACTGCGTGGATTGCCTGAAAGCGAATCACTCAATCTTTTCGAAAAAGAATTATCCCGTCCACTGAATGATCAGGAACAGGCAACAGTCATTAAAATCTGCGCTGTACTTCAGGGACATCCCCTTCAGATTCTACAGGCAGCAACCCTAGTAAGAGATACAGGGAAACCCGTTGAAAATTTCTTAATAGAAATATCAAACGAAAAAGCAGAAGACAAATCCATGGCCTATATGAATATCGCCAACCTCAGCGACTCGGAAAAGCGAATTCTGGCATTGCTCGCAGCCGCGGGCGGGAACATTGTTTCGCTGGAAAACTTAAAGGAAATATTCAAAGGCGGACGTGAACATAATGATATCCAGAGACTGGTCACACTTGGATTCGTTCAGTCTCATAGTCCACGATTTAGTATTACAGGCACTTTGGTTTCCTCGATTTCGACAGCCTGGGATCTTTCCTCCTGGCAGGACACTCTACTGAACTACACGATCAATTGGCTAAGTCAACAGCCTTCTTCGGCGCTGGTCGAGGAATCAAGCGACCTTTTAATCCACACTCTAAAAAAAGCAGGAGAAAGAAAAAAATGGCGGGAGGTAATTCAATTAGGCCGCTTACTTGAGAAATTCATGGTTTTGTATAAGCGCTGGCAAACGTGGTCTGATATTTTGAATTTAGTACTTACTGCCGCCAAAGCGCTCAATGATAGCAGTGTGCAAGCTTGGGCATTGCATCAATTAGGCAGCCGAGCGCTTTATTTGGGTTATGCCAGTGAGGCAAAAGCATTTCTGTCTCAGGCACTCAATATTCGTCAGGCAATCGGGGACAAAGCAGGTTTGGCGCTCACACAACATAATATTAATACCTTAAACGGAATCATTACTCCGCTAAAGGGAAAAACGTCTGGCTGTAGGAAATATTTATCCTGTGGCTGCGGAGCCGTTGCCGCCATAACAGCCCTAACCATCATTATCTGGATATTCTTCTCTTTCCTGTCATCCAATGGAAATAACGAGTACCCACCTACCGAAGCGCCTGTTTTCAATCCAACCGATACACCATCACCGACCATTTCGCCGACAAGTACGCATACACCTACTTCAAGAATTACCAAAACTCCATCCCCAACTTTTACAGCTACCTCAACGCCACAATTGCTCTATGATTTCGTGGAACATGCAGATGAGGCGTACTGGTTTAATGATGTTACAGGCGGGACTTCAAAAAATATTGACTTTCAGAGCCTGGATACATCCCTAAGCCCCGAAGAATATACGACCGAGTATAACTATAATTATGTAGGCTGGGAGTATAACGTCGCGTTAATGAATGGAGATCTTCAGGACCAGGTTTTATTGACCTATCCTTATCTTGATTATTTCAAAATATTTGGAAACTATGAAAAAGTACGCATTGCCCGTCGTGCTCCAAAGGCTTATCTAGAAATAAAAGCCGGATACAAGGCTGTTTTTATAGAATCGACAACTGGGGTTATTTTTAGAATTTACATTGATGATAACGTAGCCCTCGAAGCGCCTTACAATTTTGGGGACGCGCCACTCGATATCGGTCAAGAAATTAATATTCCCGAAGGAATCCATCGCTTTAGGCTTGAAGTAGAGTCACAGAAACCTTCGGCGTATGATTATGCGGCCTGGGCAGTTGTAAAATTATGGGACAAAAAACCATAATGAGATATCCCCAGAAGGCTGGATAATATATAAAAAACGCTCCGTCAGTGTGAACTGGCGAAGCATTTTTTATTATGCAAAATCCTATTCTTTCAATATTCCAACAAAAATATTTCCATCCCTAATCTGTACAGGATATGCAGGAATATCCACCACAGCGGGCATCTGCATCGCCTGACCCGTTCTCACGTCAAATTCTGCGCCATGACGCGGGCAGACGATATTAGTACCCTCCAGGACTCCATCACCCAACGGGCCATCATCATGGGTGCATATATCGCCTATTGCAAAATACTGTCCTGCGATATTAAAAATAACAATCGGTTTATCTCCAAGTTCAACGAACAACCTTTCGCCGTTAGGTAACTCAGAGGCAGGGGCGATTTCCAGAAATTCGATCTTTGCTTCATCAACAGACTTATAATTAAACATATTATTTCACTCCACTAAATCATCACTGGCTTCCCCCAACCCATACACACCAGCCTTTAATACCTTCAATGAAAGCAAGGCGCACTTTAATCGGACAGGGCCGAGCTCAATACCAAGTAGTTCGAGGACATTCTCCTTCTTAAGTTTTTTTACGTCTTCCAACGGCTTGCCAATAATGGATTCGATCAATAAATCTGCTGAGGCCTGGGAAATGGCGCATCCATGACCGTCAAAGCGCGCATCGGTCACAACGCCATCCACGCCTACGCGTAAATCGATTTGGATATGGTCGCCGCACAACGGATTATTATCTGCAAACGAAATATCATGCGGATCAAGTTTTCCACGATACGATGGGTTTTTATAGTGCTCGATAATTACTTCTCGATAGAGATCATCCATGACAAACCTTCTTTGTAATTTAGTTGATTATTATTTTTTTGAAGAACGACACAGCTGCTCTTCCAATGCCATGAAACTGCCACTCAGCCATAGGGGGCAGCAATGAAGTTGAAGACCACTCAAGCCCGGCCAACTCGGGTATCCATCTCTTTATGGCAATCACAATAGGCGTGAAGAATAGCATAACAAGGACAACATAAACAGTAGTATATAGAAAAACGCCAAAATGAGAACTAAGGTCAAAATGTAAAAAATCAATAATCCAACGGTCAAGGAAGTGCTGGCAAATTCCATTCAAGCCGAGGAAGATAATTGTGTTCTGACCAACAAAACGCACCGGGGAAAGATTTACGTTAATAAGGCGGCTAAACCCTAGCGCAAAGAAAATCCCTAAAAATGCGGTCAGCAAAAAGTATCCCGGATTTCCATATTTGGAGGAAATCATGAGTACTCCCCAAAATTTATCGGCGATATTTAGGTCAAAAGTCAACCACACCCCGTAGCCTGCCAGAAACGTCACAACAAGAGCCAGAAACCAGCCCGCGCGGCTGTCATCCAATTGTTTCAACACAGTACTCAGTATATAGCCCGCAAAATAAAAGGAAATGGCCATGAAGGCGTCGTCAATGTACCAAATATCCGGGCGGATGCCTGTCAACTCCAATACAGTGGATGGGTTTCTAATGAATGCATAATGGCCAATCAAAAAGAAAAACAGTGCATAAACAACAACCCGAAATTTATCAAACTTAAACAGTTTTGCAGTAAGTGTTGCAAGCAGCTCAACGACAAAAAGACACACCAAAAACCATGTCACAATATTGAGTTTGGGATTCCCCACAAAATAAGAGCCTGAAAGTAGACGCTCCAACATCTTGGAAGGGTCAAATAACAACCAAAACGGGACCAACAATAAAGAAAATGTAATCCAGGGAACCATGCGAGTCTTAAATTTATCTTTCAATACAGAAAGAAAATCGGGGTTGGGTTCCCAAAAAATACCAGCTAGAAAAAAGAAAAGCGGCATATGAAAAGAATAGATCAACCTCCATTGCACCGCTGCAAAATTTCCCCCGCCGGACTGAATCAACTTCTGCACAAAATGACCATAATAGACAAGGAACATACCAAAAGCACGCGCCCGGTCAAGATACTCTACCCGCTTCATTAATTATCCTGGAATCAAGCGAAATATTTCTTCACTTTATACACCCCATTGATTAGCAGATCCACCTCTTCTTTTGTATTGTATAAATAAAAAGAAGCGCGGCTGGTGGCGGGGATTCCAAATTTCTCATGCAAAGGCTGCGCACAATGATGCCCGGCGCGCACTGCAATCCCATCCTGATCCAGGATTTGCGCCACATCATGTGGATGAATTCCTTCAAGGGTAAAGGCAGCCACACCGCCTTTTTTATCAGCAGAAGGGCCAAATAATTTCAGGCCGGGAATTTCTTCCAAACGCTCTAAGGCATACTCAGTAACTTCATGTTCATGCGCGGCAATCTTATCCATACCGATCGCAGAAAGATAATCGACTGCTGCGCCAAAGCCAATTGCTTCCGCAATGGCGGGTGTACCCGCTTCAAACTTATGCGGCAAAGTATTCGCGCGGAAGGAACGCAGCTTCACTTCCTTGATCATGTCGCCGCCGCCTAAAAAGGGCGGCATGGATTCGAGTAAGGCAGTTTTTCCATATAACGCGCCGATGCCTGTTGGCCCGCACATTTTATGCGCTGAAAACGCAAAGAAATCCGCATCGAGCGCCTGCACATCGACTTGTAAATGCGGGACGGATTGCGCGCCATCCACAAGCGCAATCGCGCCCGCTTCATGTGCAAGACGGATAATTTCAGCAGCGGGGTTGATCGTGCCGAGGACGTTGGACATGTGCGTAAACGAGACCAGCTTCGGGCGGCGGGAAAGAAGCGCTTTGTAAATTTCCAGATCAAGCAAACCTTCTTCCGTCACCGGGATAAAATCCAATTCGATCCCGCGTTCAGCTTGAAGCATATGCCACGGCACAAGGTTGCTATGATGTTCCATCTCGGTCAAAATAATGAGATCGCCCTGTTTTAAATTGGCACGCGCCCAACTATATGCAACCAGATTAATCGACTCGGTTGTATTGCGTGTGTAAATTATCTGACGCGCTGAAGCCGCATTGATAAATTTGGCGATCCGCTCGCGCGCACCTTCATACAAGGTAGTCGCTTCTTCGGCAAGCGCATGCACACCACGATGAATATTCGCATTCGATTTGCGATAATAATCATCCATCGACTGAATCACAGACAATGGTTTCTGTGATGTGGCTGTAGAATCCAGATACGTCAAACGCACCCCTGCGCGCAATTCACGTTCAAGAATGGGAAAGTCTTTTCGAATTTCAGTTATATTAAGTTTCATGAGATAAGCCAACATTTAAACATGCATACAGCCAGACCTGAGCCTGCCTGCATGCTCGCTCACTAATAGTCTGGAATAAAATCTTTTTTGTCTTTTACCGCTTTTTTACCGGCCACGGGGCGAATATGTTCAGAATTCACCGGATACCACAGGATACGATCAGGAACCATCCAGCCATCAGTCAAATAAACATTGGAGCGAAATTGCACGGCCACCATTTTATGATCCACCTGCACCACAATCCCTTTGATCCAGCCGCGAATTCGTTCGCGGTTTTTATCGTGATCACAAAATACTTCCACCGTATCGCCCACATCAAAAACACTGACAAGTTCAGGCGCTTTCATAAAATTAAATTGATTGGCGCGCGATGAACGCTTGGCTGGTCGGCGTCGCTCAACCAACGGATTGAGCGGGCGCTTCACAACAGGAGCAACAGCCTTCGCTGCAACTGACTTTATTTTTACAGTAACAGGCGCTTCAACAATAGCGACTGGTTTCGCGGTTAACGTGGATGTAGATTTCGCCTTCACAGCACTTGGTTTTGTCATTAATTTCCTTATTGGTTTTACTTTTACAGTTGTCTTCGACATGATCTTCTTTTCTGTTTTACTTTTCACCACCACCTTCGATCTACTCGCTGTTTTTGACCTCGCCTTGATCTTCGCCTTCAATTTGACTTTTGATTTTACAGCCATGACTCACATCCTTTATTGGATTATAGAGACGCCCTCCGCCTCTTTCTTAACTGACAGTTGCCACATGCCGATCTGCGATAATCCTCGCTGATACTTTTTTTAAGTCTGACAGATATTGAAATCTGTCAGACTTAAGTAATCTTTACACCGATATTTATCCTGTGGATACCTATCCTGTGGATACCTATCCTGTGGATAGCTTATCTTGAATTGCCTGTTGAAACCTTTCGCGCACACCTTCAAATGGGATGCGCTGCATGATCGGATCAAAGAAACCTTCCACAACCAAACGTTCTGCATCGGCCTGTGGAATGCCGCGGCTTTTGAGATAAAACAATGGTTCCTTCTCAAGTTTACCAACCGTTGCCCCATGTGTACAGCGGACATCGTCTGCGAGAATTTCCAAGCCCGGGATTGAGTCGGCGCGAGCCTGATCGTCAAGGACGAGGTTACGGTTTGCCTGATAGCCATCCGTCTTTTGTGCGCCGGGCGCAACGTAGATCATCCCCTGCCATACGGAGCGGCTCTTTCCTTTTAATGCGCCTTTGAAAAGCAAATCACTGGTGGTGTGCGGAGCGAGGTGATTCTGCTGTGTATCATGGTCAAGATGCTGCGTGCCATCTGTGAAATAAAAACCAGACATGCGACCGACCGCGCCTTCGCCAGCCAGATCAAGATCAGAGAAATTCTTGGTGAGGTGTGAACCCACTGCACCAAAGATCCAATCAAGATTGCCGCCACGTTCAACACGAGCGCGTTCATGCGAGAAATTCCAAACATGACGCCCCCAGGATTGTAACTCTACAAAGCGTAAATTTGCATCTTTGCCGACATGAATTTCTACAATTCCCGCGTGCAGGGCGTGACCTGTCTCATTGGGCGATGCGGCTTCATGCACGTAAGTGACCGAAGCGCCATCTTCCACATAGACGATCAAGTGAGAGAAGTGAGCTAAATCCACGCCGGGCCCCCAGAGTACGGAATGAAGCGGAGTCTCTACGGTTACATTTTTGGGAACATATAACAAAACGCCATTGCCAGCGAGAGCAGAAGCCAATGCGGCAAATTTACCATCTTCAGGTTTGACAATTGTACCGATCAATTTATTGAGCAACTCAGGATATTCACGTTCGGCAGTGCGAATATCAGTGAAGATAACGCCCTTCGCGACCAGAGCAGGATCCAGGTCAACGTGTGAACCGCCGGGTACGAGTGTGATTTGTCCACCGTGTTGTTCGCCAGTCAATGGCTTGAGTAAATCTGCGGGCACAACCGGCAAATCTTCAAAAGCGCCTTCTTTTGGAATCTTGAAATCAGAGGCGGGTAATAATCTTAAGTCGGTGCGGCGCCAGGCTTCATCGGTAGTGATGGGCATGGAAAATTTCGTAAACGCATCCCAAGCCTTGGCGCGGACATTTTTCAAAGCGCCAGCAGGAACGGATTCGGTTGTAAAGGAAAATTCCTTCGCGGCAGAGTCGCGTCGAGTTCGAGTAACAGATACTTTGGGTTTCTCTTGCATATTTTCTCTCGTTGAAAAGTTTGCAGGTTGAAAAGTTGGAACGTTCAAACCTGCAAACGTGATAACTTGCTAACCTATCGACCCTTCCATTTGTAATTGAATCAAACGATTCATTTCCACCGCGAATTCCATGGGCAGTTCTTTGACGAGCGGTTCGATGAAGCCAGAAACCACCATGGTGGTGGCTTCTTCTTCGGTAAGCCCGCGCGACATGAGATAGAAGAGCTGCTCCTCACCCACTTTGCTGACCGAGGCTTCATGACCGATGGTCACATCATCTTCATCGATCTCGATGACAGGATAGGTATCAGAGCGTGATTTAGGATCAAGCAAGAGCGCGTCGCAAACCACGTTAGATTTGACACCCTTCGCGCCTTTATAGACCTTGACCATGCCGCGATAAGAAGCACGACCGCCGCCCTTGCTGATGGACTTGGAAGTGATCTTGCTGGTGGTATTCGGAGCAAAATGCATCATCTTCGAGCCCGCATCTTGAACCTGACCTGTGCCAGCGAAGGCCATTGAAAGCATTTCGCCGCGAGCGCCGGGTTCCATCAAATAGCAGGATGGATATTTCATGGTGAGTTTGGAGCCGAGGTTTGCATCAACCCATTCGTGAGAGGCATTCGCAAATACTTTTGCGCGCTGAGTAACGAGGTTGAATACATTGGTCGACCAGTTTTGAATGGTTGAATAACGCGAGCGCGCATTTTTCTTAACCACGATCTCGATCACACCCGAGTGAAATGAGTTGGTGGTGTATTGAGGTGCGGTGCAATTATGAGAGATAACGCCTTCCGCAACATACGACTCATCTTCTTCCACAGAAAAGTTAAATACTTCTGTTTCCATTTCTTCAACAGTGATTTCTTTAATGGGAACATAAAGGAAATTTTCATCCATCAAGAAGGGAGAACCGCTGAGATCGCCTGCTGGATTTTCAATAACCCAATCAGGAATACTGTTTGCTAGAAAATCTTTAACGCGAATTTCGCTAATGGGCGAATAGCTTGAATTAGATTCAAAAGTTGCCGACAATTCAAATTCTGTTTCCGGCTGAGGAATGGGGATGACAAGATAATCGCCAACATTTACAGTTTCGGCAAATTTCCAATGAGGTTGAAAATCTTTATTACGTTCACCTTTCTTATGACGAGGAGCAACCAAAAGAGGGTGTTCGGCGGTAACTTTTAATTCGCGCCCACTATCGCCATAAACGCGGATATTGTAAATATCGCCATGATATGGGCGTTTCATAGTGTTATACACGCGGCGATAGCGACCCAGATGTGTCATCACCTCGTCGCCAATTTCTATTTTTTCGATTGGCTTTTCGCCGTTCCGAGTCCTGACCTGTGCGCCAGCAGTGAAGCAGCCTTCGACATAATGTACCGAAGCGCCTTCATCAACAATGATGAGTGTGCGTTCAAATTGACCAACATTGGCAGTGTTCAAACGGAAGTAGGCCTGCAAAGGCAACTCGACCGTCACACCTTTGGGGACGTATACGAATGATCCGCCCGACCACACGGCAGAGTTAAGCGCGGCAAATTTATTATCTTCTGGCGGAATGACCGTTCCGAAATATTCACGGAATAAATCAGGATGTTGTTTGAGTCCGTCTTCAATCGAAAGGAAGATTACGCCTTGCTTTTCAAGATGTTCCAAAATGGAGTGATAGACCATTTCGGATTCGTATTGCGCACCTACGCCGGATAAAAACTTTTGTTCAGCTTCGGGGATGCCTAATTTATTGAAGGTATTTTTGATGTCATCGGGGACATCGTCCCAATTCTTTTCACTTTTCTCGGTCGGCTTGACGTAATAAAAAATATTGTCGAGGTCGAGTTCATTTAATTCAGGTCCCCAATTGGGCATGGGACGTGCCAGATAATGCTCAAGCGCCTTGAGGCGGAAGTCGAGCATCCATTGCGGCTCTTCCTTCATGCGCGAGATATTTTCAACCACGGCGCGGCTGAGTCCGCGTTCAGATTTGAACACGTAATTATCGTCGCGGTCATGGAAGCCGTATTTGTAATCACCCACTCCTTCGAGGAGTTTGTTATCGTCAATTTTCAGTTCTTCAGTCATGTGAGAGTCTCCGGGTTTATTACCACTAAGGACATTAAGTTTCAATTGTTAATACTAGGCTTCTTCGACTGTTACATCGTATTTTTCGCGAACCCAATCGTAGCCTGCTTCTTCGAGATGCAACGCAAGATCAGCTGCGCCTGATTCAACGATGCGGCCATCAAGCATGATGTGGACGAAGTTGGGTTTGATGTAATTCAACAGGCGCTGGTAATGTGTAATGACCAGCACGCCCAGATCAGGTCCAGAAAGAGCGTTGACGCCTTCCGCGACGATGCGCAGCGCATCAATATCCAGGCCTGAATCTGTTTCATCCAAAATAGCCATCTCTGGCTTGAGGGTTGCCATTTGCAAAATCTCGGCGCGTTTCTTTTCGCCGCCTGAGAAACCGTCATTAAGATAACGACCTGCAAAGGAGTAATCCATTTTGAGCATTTCCATTTTAGACTTGAGCATCTTGCGGAACTCGGGAATGGGCATGCCTTTATCTTCAGGATTTTCCGCGCGGCGGCGGGAGTTGATGGCGGTGCGCAGGAAGTTAGCGACGGTTACGCCAGGGATGGCAACGGGATACTGAAAGGCAAGGAAAATACCCGCACGTGAGCGTTCATCTGGCTCAAGCTCAAGCATGTTCTTTCCTTTAAAGAGGATTTCGCCTTCGGTGACTGTGTAATTGGGGTGTCCCATCAAGGTGTAGGCCAATGTAGACTTGCCCGTGCCGTTCGGCCCCATGATTGCGTGTATTTCGCCCTGATTGATGGTGAGCGAAAGACCCTTGAGAATTTCCTTATCCTCAATTTTGACGTGCAGGTTCTTGATTTCAAGTTGCGACATAACGAGATTTGCTCCTAATTAAGCCATTTCTGGCGTTTTTAACGATATTTAAGCAGTATAGCAGGGTTAGGGGGATATGTCAATATTTATGATATTTTTCTAGTATATTAGTCGCGCTGAAACAATAGTACCTGCCTTCACAACCAGATTCTCTTATTATCTGGTGGGCACAAAACTAACTTTAGTTAGTCATTTAACCTTACTAATGCCTTATAAATACCTATCCAATGCAGGTAGCCTGTGATGAGCTTGCGGGCTACAATAAGAGAGAAACGATATTTTTAACAGAACCAACCATTCATGGAGAAAAACAAAATACATCGTTATTCCAAACCCGTTCTTAATGTTTTTACACTCTTCGCTTTACTTGCCTCTCTACTGGGCAGTGCGGTCTTTGCCACTCCGGCACAGGCCGCCACTTTGACGGTCAATACGTTGGTTGATGAAAACGATGGCTCTTGCGTAGGAGATTGTTCCCTGCGCGATGCAATCAACACCGCCAACCCAAACGATACGATCACCTTTGGCGTTACAGGAACCATTAACCTTAGCCTGGGCCAACTCGTGATAGCCCAAAACCTAACCATCATTGGTCCCACAGCAACAGCGATGCATCCCAATTGATCATTGACGCGGGACAAGTTTCAAGGGTTTTTAACATCACCACCAACGGTACTGTTTCGATCTCGAACCTGACCATTCAAAAAGGGAAGGTGATCGATCAAGGCGGCGCGGGTATTGAGTTGATATTTGGCGCCACCCTCCTCCTCAATAATGTTTCGATTCTAAACAACTCCGCGGTCAAAAGCAGTGGCTCGTTTTTTATTCGAGGCGGAGGCATCGACTCCATCGGAACATTGACCATAACCAACAGCAATATCAACAACAATACAGCGGATTTTCAAGGTGGTGGAATTTTCTTTTCCAGTGGAGTCCTTAGTCTGCAAAATGTTGCAGTCAACAACAACAACAACACCCACGCAGGAAATTCAGGCATGGGCGGAGGAATTGCTGTCGACAGCGCCACCTCAGCCATTTTCGATTCGATCCATGTTTCAGGCAACCTAGCCAGTAGCGCAGGCGGAATATCTATTTCAGATACAGTTACCACAAATCTGTCTAACAGCCTGATCGCAAATAACACAGCAGCAGATGGCGCTGGCGGACTATCCTTAAGCGGATTTGCCGGCCAAACTGTAAACATAACGAATACAACGATCTCTGGTAACGTCACAAACACATCCTTTAGCACTGGCGGGGGCATTCTTATCAATAGCAATTCGCCTTCCTATATTATCAATCTGACACATACCACCATTACCCAAAATACAGCAGACGGCGCGGGTGGAGGAATCAGGTACTCAGACAACGGCACGGTAAACCTACAGAGCAGCATCCTGGCCGGCAATACCTCCACTACAACTGCAAATGCGGATTGCGATGGCCCCATCGTTTCGCAGGATTACAACATCATCCAGGATACTGACGGTTGCACCATCACGGGTACAACCACAAACAATATCACTGCCGCAAGCGCTCTTCTGAATCCACTGGCCGATAACGGCGGTTCCACAGACACGCATGCGCTTCAGGCCCTCAGCCCTGCATTAGATGCCATTCCACTCACTGTAAACGGCTGCGGCACAAGTTATGTGCTGGATCAGCGCGGCGTCTCTCGCCCACAAAATGGTTCATGCGAAATCGGCGCGTATGAAGTAGACCCAACTCCCCTCACGGTTTCATCCAGTGTGCGCGCGGGCGTCAACCCAACCAGCGCCTCCTTTGTGAATTTCATAGTTGTCTTCTCAGAAGCTGTGACGGGCGTGGATATCAGCGATTTCACTTTGACGACAGCCGGCGTATCAGGCGCCGCCGTTAGTAGTGTCAGCGGCTCGGGCAGTGTCTACACTGTCACAGTCAATACAGGCACAGGCAACGGCACCTTGCGTCTTGATATCCCCCTTTCTGCGACCATCACGGACCTGGTAATCGGCCTGCCTTTCACAACTGGCGAATCCTATACAATCAGCAAACTGCCTATCTTTAGCGATGTGCCATTCAACGGCTTTGCCAATAGCTTCATCGAACGCCTCTTCAACGCTGGAGTCACCGGCGGCTGCGGCAACGGGAATTATTGTCCCGATGCATTCGTAACCCGTGCGCAGATGGCAATCTTCCTCTTGAAAGCCAAGAATGGCTCATCCTTTACACCTCCCGCAGTAGGAGTCAGTACCGGTTTCGCGGATGTCGCAACCAACGCCTTTGCAGCAGCATTCATCAAACAATTGGTCGCCGATGGCATCACCAGCGGCTGTGGCAATGGCAACTATTGTCCAGACTCCGATGTGACCCGTGCGCAGATGGCGATCTTCCTAGTCAAGGCTTTTAATCTCCCATAAAATAAACCAGTTAATCAATTTATAAGTTAGATTCAAAAAGGGCCGCGAAAGACTTATTTCGCAGCCCTTTTGTATTTCACTTCATTCACCAGGGTATTGAATGGTACTAATGAGTAGCGGGTTTTGTAGTAATCCTCTCTGAGAAATAGTACAATAATTTAATACTTGAATCAAAATCAAACTAAGCGAAAAAAGGAGAAGCCATGATTGCCAAGAAATCGATTTTCCGAATGTTCTCAATTTTTTTCATCATTATGCTTTTGCAAATGGGGGTGCTGCCTGTGCAGGCCGAATCGCTTGCCAGTCCTCATTCTGCCAGTGGCAGCTTCCTATGGGCGAAGAGCATGGGCGGAACAACGAGTGATTATGGCAACAGTATCGCCGTAGACTCTAGCAATAACACCTATACCACAGGGGGATTTGAAGGCACCGCCGACTTTGATCCGAATGCGGGCACAACCAACCTGACGAGCGCCGGCTTCGACGATATCTTCGTCTCCAAGTTGGACGATAGCGGCAACTTCGTCTGGGCAAAGAGCATGGGCGGGATTGGCTACGATCTTGGGAGCAGCGTCACCGTAGACTCAAACGGCAACGTCTATACTACAGGCTCCTTTGAAGGCACTGCTGACTTTGACCCAGGTATAAGCATATTCAACCTGACCAGTGCGGGGCAATCCGACATCTTCATCTGCAAACTGGATAGCAGCGGCAACTTTGTCTGGGCAAAAAACCTGGGTGGAACAAATTATGATGAAGGCTACGACATTGCCATAGTTTCAAATGACAGCGTCTACACGACGGGCTATTATCAAAGCATCGCCGACTTTGACCCGGGCGTGAGCACAACCAATTTGACCAGTTTGGGCAGCTACGATATCTTCGTCTCCAAATTGGACAGTAACGGCAACTTCGTCTGGGCAAAAAGCATGGGCGGAACAGATTATGATTATAGTTCCGACATCGCCTTAGACCAAAGCGGGAATGTCTATACGGTAGGAGGATATTATTCTACTACTGCCGACTTCGATCCCAGCGCAGGTACAGCCAACTTGATAAGCGCAGGGGGCTACGACATCTTTGTCTCCAAATTGGATAGCAACGGAAACTTTGTTTGGGTAAAAGGGATGGGTGGGCTTGGCGCTGACTATAGCTCCGGCGTATCCTTTGATACAAACGACAACGTCTATTTAACGGGTAGCTATACTTCTACAGCAGATTTTGACCCCGGCGCGAGCACTGTCAACCTGACCAGTGCAGGGAATTACGACATCTTCGTCTCCAAGTTGGATAACAGCGGGAATCTTCTCTGGGCAAAGAGCATGGGCGGGGCGAGTGAAGATTATGCAAACGATATCGCTGTAGACTCAAGCGGCAAAGTCTATACGACAGGGAGATATTTGCTCACCGCCGACTTTGACCCCGGCGCGGGCACTACCAATCTAACCAGCGTAGGGAGTTTCGACATCTTTGTCTCCAAGTTGGACAACAGCGGAAATTTTCTCTGGGCAAAGAACCTCGGCGGAGCGGGATATGATTCTGCCTACGACATAGCCCTGGATTCAAGCGAAAATGTTTATACGACGGGGAGATATTCTTTCACCGCCGACTTTGACCCCGGCGCAGGCACAGCCAACCTGATAAGTGTAGGGGGCTACGACATCTTCGTCTCAAAACTCGATAATTCAGCCATCTTTACGGACGTGCCATTTAGTTACTGGGCAAGTAGTTATATCGAACGACTCTACAACGCCGGTATCACTGGCGGATGCTTGGTCACTCCCTTGAGTTATTGCCCCGATAGCACCGTCACCCGCGCACAGATGGCGGTCTTCTTATTGAAGGGGATTCACGGCGCAAGCTACACTCCGCCGGCTGTGGGAGTCAGCACTGGCTTTACAGATGTCCCCACCGATTATTGGGCCGCCGCCTGGATTAAGCAACTCGCCGCCGAAGGCATCACCGGTGGCTGTGGCCCCGGAGTCTACTGCCCAGATGCAACGGTCACACGCGCACAAATGGCGGTCTTCTTATTAAAAGCCAAGAATGGTTCATCCTATTCCCCGCCCGCAGTCGGAGTCAGCACCGGCTTCGGCGATGTCTCTATCGTTTATTGGGCAGCGCCATTTATCAAGCAATTGGTTGCCGATGGAATCACCAGCGGCTGCGGGGGCGGCAACTACTGCCCCGACTCTGATGTCACTCGCGCACAAATGGCGGTCTTCCTGGTCAAGACTTTTAATTTGCCGTAAGTAATTTATTTATCAAAGAAAGTAAAAGCTGGATGAGCGCATGCTTATCCAGCTTTTACTTTAAGCCGCTGTTTTATAAAAACTTCCATGCAAAATATTCCTGAGAAATTTAACCCGCTTTCGCAATGCCATAAAACCGCGCCTGATATACACTCATTGCAATCTACGCAAACGAAAGCTAACCCATGAAAAAACTTCTTTCCCATCCTACTCTTTTGTTCCGTATTCTGATCCTTGGTATCTGGAGCATGAGTACATTTATACCCGCCTCCATTCAACACGTCGCGGCGGCTAAAAATATATACAGTCCAGATAAATCACTGCAAGCAGAGAATACTGTTTTTGCAGTGATTGGGGATTACGGACTCGCGGGTCAAAACGCAGCCGATGTAGCCAGCCTGGTGAAAAGCTGGAATCCAAATTTCATTGTCACGGTTGGCGATAATAATTACGAGAAAGGTCTGGCTGAAACCATAGACCAAAATATCGGGCAGTATTATCACGACTATATCTTTCGCTACAACGGCAGCTATGGAAGCGGCTCGACCAGCAACCGATTTTTCCCCGCACTTGGCAATCACGATTGGGGAAATAATGGCATTAAGCCTTATCTTGATTACTTCACACTGCCCGGCAATGAAAGATATTATGATTTTGTTGGCGGGTCGATTCACTTTTTTATTTTGGACAGCGACCCAAACGAACCCGATGAAACTTCAGCCACATCCAAACAAGCCAAATGGTTGAAAAATGGATTGGCGGCATCCACCTCTGTGTTTAATATCGTTGTCCTGCATCATGCGCCTTATTCTTCCGGGTCGCATGGCTCAACCAGTTATATGCAATGGCCTTTCAAAGCCTGGGGCGCGCACGCAGTCTTAAGCGGGCACGATCATTTATATGAGCGGCTCCTGATCGATGACCTGCCCTACTTTGTAAATGGCGTAGGCGGAGATTCGCTTTACAGCCTCGGGGCGATTGTGCCCGGCAGTCAGGTGCGCTTTAATCAAGAGTATGGCGCCATGCGGGTCGAAGCCAGCAATACATCTGTGAAGTTCCAATTTTTCACGCGCGCCAATGTTCTGATGGATGAATACACGATCAGCAAAGCGATTCCTGTTGTCAGCTCTATTGTGAGAAATAATCCCAGCCCAACGAATGCGGCAGGCGTGGAGTATGCCGTTCGTTTTTCAGAACCCGTCAGCGGCGTGGATCTATCCGATTTTCTTTTAACGGCCAACGGCATCAGCGGCGTGTCTATTAACAATATAAGCGGATCGGGCGCGGTGTATATTGTCTCGGTCAACACGGGCACAGGCAATGGCACCCTGCGCCTCGACCTGCTGGATAACGACAGCATCATCAATAATTATGGAAACAAACTCGGCAACACTGGCGCGGGTAATGGAAATTTTATCAATGGCGAAATGTACACCCTTGATGAATCTACCCCAAATATAGTTTCAATTTTGCGCGCAAGCCAAAACCCATCCAATGCGGCCAGCGTGGATTTTGCTGTCACTTTCTCCAAGCCCGTGAATGGCGTGGACGCCTCTGACTTTAATCCAGTTGCGAATAACACAAGCGGTGTTTCAATCAGCGCAGTCAGCGGCTCTGGAAATATCTACACGATTTCTGTGTTGACGCCACAAGGCAACGACACACTGCGCCTTGACTTGATAGACAACGACAGCATTACCGATCTCGCAGGAAATATTTTGGGAAGCGCAGGAGCAGGAAACGGAAATTTCAGCAGCGGCGAATCCTATACGATTGATAAAATCTTTCCGAGCGTAGTTTCCATTGTTCGCGCCAGCCCATCCCCCACGAACGCAAGCCTCGTAGATTTTATTGTCAATTTTTCCGAACCCATTAGTGGGCTGGATATTTCTGATTTTAGTTTGAGCGCGGTCAACATCAGCGATGTTTCCATGAGCGCTATAAACGGCTCGGGTTCATCGTATCTTGTCACAATCCATATGGGCATTGGCACGGGCAGCATCCATCTTGACTTGCTCGACAATGACAGTATTACAGATGCTTCGGGCAACCTCCTCGGCGGCTCAGGTTTGAACAATGGAAATTTTCTTAATGGGGAAACCTATGCCATTGAAAAATTTTCACCTTCGGTCATCTCGATTACCCGCGCCAACGCCAACCCATCCAATGCTTCCAGTGCGGATTTTATTATCACATTTTCAGAAGCCGTTACAGGCGTGGATGTATCGGACTTTAGCTTATTCCCTTTAACTATAAACAACGCATCCATCTACGCGGTAAGCGGCTCGGCCAATAGATACATCGTCTCGGCTGATACAGGCTTCGGCGATGGCGTATTGCGCCTCGATCTGGTAGACAACGACAGTATCCTCAACAGCAGTGGCTACACGCTAGGCAATATCGGCCTGGGGAATGGCAACTTCACCAACGGCGAGACTTATACAATTGATAAAACTGCACCCGTCGTTACCTCCGTGATTCGCTCGGGCGCAAATCCTTCGATTGCTTCCAGCGTGGATTTCATTGTCACATTTTCAGAAGCCGTTAGCGGCGTGGATGGAATCGATTTTCAACTCACATCCAGCAATATCAGCAACGCATCCATTAACACTATAATTTCATCCGATCCGTTTTATGTGGTGAATGTCAACACCGGCAGTGGGACAGGCTCGGTGCGTCTTGATCTATCAGACGACGACAGTGTCACAGATTTGGCAGGCAATAAATTAGGCGGCGCTGGCGCGGGAAATGGGAGTTATCTCAACGGCGAAATTTTTGACATTGAAAAATCCGCGCCGACCGTGACCTCCATCATTAAATCAGGACCCAGCCCGTCTGGCGCCTCCAGCGTGGATTTCATTGTCACATTTTCAGAAGCCGTTACAGGCGTAGATATATCCGATTTTGACATAAGCGCCGCCAATACTATTAATACATCCGTTATCCATGTAAGCAGCCTCGATCCATTCTATATTGTCACAGTTAATAGCGGGGTCGGCGCAGGCAACATCCGACTTGATTTATTAGATAACGACAGCATTACAGATGCTTCAGGAAATAAATTAGGCGGCGAAGGAATTGAAAACGGAAGTTTTACGAACGGTGAAAGTATCCTTATTTCAAAAGCCTCTGTGAATTTCCCTCCACCCACTTTACGCGAACCTCAGCGCAAGTTTCTAAGCAATAATCCGAGCCCATCTTTTTCATGGGCAAAAATCCGCGGAGCATCTGCATATGAAATCGTTATTGCCAAAGATGGCAACTTTACGCAAATACTGACAAGCCAGGTTCTCAACGGATTGTCTTATACCAGCAATATCCTTTTGAATGATGGTATGTATTATTGGCGCGTACGCGCTTATGACACGAATTTTCAACCGGGGAAATTCAGTGCCAGCAACTCCTTCACGATCGACACCAGCCCACCAGCCATCCCCGCGCTGATCAGCCCGGTGAATAACGCAAAGGTCAGCAATCGATTGAAATTTGTCTGGGAAAAGGTCAGCGCGGCCACCCGCTATCAAATTGAAATTGACAATAACGCTGATTTCTCCAGCCCTGAATGGAACTCGCTCAGGCAGGATCCAAATTATCAAGTTTTTACAATCCGCTCGGGAGATTACTTTTGGCATGTTCGGGCAAAAGACATGGCTGGTAACTGGAGCAACTGGTCGGCGTATTACCTACTCAATATTCCCTGAAATCTGTTTTTAAACCATTAGATAACGCGTAAAATATGTTTTTGTATGAATATTTATGATATTTATCTAATATATTGACAATCCAAACTGACTTGGTTATACTGTCAATTATGAAATCAACGCGAGACAGGATTTTACATACTTTATTACAGAAACCGCGCTCTACCATTAATACACTGGCTGAGGCTGTTGGCATTAATCCCATTTCTGTGCGCCATCACCTGACCAACCTTCAAATGGAAGGACTGGTGGAGGGACAAGAGGAACGCCACGGTGTGGGGCGTCCGCGTTTGGTATATATTTTGACCGACGAAGGCATGGAACGCTTCCCGACCCGCTATATGCAGTTGACGACACGCCTGCTGGCACAGATGAAAGACACCATGCCTGGGCCAGTAGTAACAAAACTTTTCAGCCAAATCGCGGAAGACATTGCCAGCCAATATTCAAAGGATATGAGCGGGCTCAGCATGGAAGAACGGCTCGACTTCGTCAAAGAGATGTTGGGGCGCGAAGGCTTTACCGTGGAATGGGAGAAGAAAGATGGGCAGTATCAGATTCACGAAATATCATGCCCTTATTATCAAATCGGGATTGCCCATCCTGAAGTTTGTACAGTTGACCAAACTTTGATTTCCAAAATGCTGGCGTTGCCCGCCAATAAAGTGCAATGCATTTTGAGCGGCGCGGCGCATTGTACGTATGTTATTCAACCTGTAGCAGTAAAAACAAATTAAAAAAGGAGCCAACAAAATGACAGACTCTGAAGTAAAAGAAATCCAGTGGACACTCCACACCACACACCCCGAACGTGTAGAGGAAGTGCGCGCCCGCCTCTCTGAGGTGATTGATCCTGAAATTGGAATGAACATCATCCAGTTAGGCTTGATCCGCGATGTTGACATCACACCAGAAGGCATTGGTCATGTCAGAATGATTCTGACCACACCTTTCTGCCCGTACGGTCCTGCCATGATCGAAATGACCAAAGCCAAGGCTGTTGAAGGTCTTAACATGCCTGTCAACATTGAAATGGGAATGGATATGTGGGACTTCTCAATGATGGAAGATCCATCCGCGCTGGATTGGGGAATGTACACGTAGGGAAAGTTGCAAGTTGAAAGTCAAAGGTTGAAAGTCTAAGGTCAAAAGTCAAAAAGGCGCCATCCAATTTTGGAAGGCGCCTTTTTTTATTCTTTTATCTTTCTTCTTTTGTTTCACCCTTCATCCTTCATAATTCATCCTTTCCCCCTACTCCCCTTTTTTCCAATGCATGGTGTGCGGCTGCTCGCCTTCGGCAAAACCTGAAATGATGATCAAGGCATTCGTTACATTCTTCGATGGATTCTTCCAACGGTGTTGTAGTTTGGATGCAAATAATAAACTATCCCCGGCCGATAATAGAAAAACCTGTTTCTCTACATAATATTCCAATTGACCGCGTAAACAAAAGACAAACTCATGCCCCGAATGGACAATATTATGAGGGCCGCTCGATGAACCACTTTCCAGTGTAAGCATAAACGGTTCCACACGACCTGAGAACTGCTCTCCGCCTAACGCTTCAAATACCCCGCGCGTAAACGACATGCGCGTGCGTTCATCTGATTTTATAAATACAATTTGTTTCTTTTCAGTCTCTGCGCCAAAAAATGCTGTGATCGAAACCCCCAACGCATCTGCCAATTTATACAAAGTACTGACCGAAGGCGAAGTCTTTCCGCGCTCGATCATGCTCAACGCATTCGCGGAGAGTCCGCTTTTGGTGGCGAGAGTGCGCATGGAGATACCGCGCGCCTCGCGCAACTCACGCAAACTTGAGGCTACATCTACTGACATTGCTTCACGCTGAAATCCTTCCATAAAATACTCCTCTGTATTTCAACTAATCTTCCCCAAATTATACACCCACTATATATGACATTATACGAAACTTAATGTGACACACTCCACTATTGTACAATCCGTCACAATATTATGATAGGGTTACGAATATGCATTTATACGAATATAGGTAAAAACATGGTCACTCCTACCCTACAACAAGAAATCACCCAACTCGAAGCCAATTTTTGCGCGGCTTTATCCGATCCAAATCGTCTGCTCATTCTTTATGCGCTTAATGATGGCCCGCGTAATGTAACTGAACTTGCGAGTGAACTCGGGTTGAATCAGCCCACTACGTCACGCCATCTTAAGGTGCTGCGCGAACGCGGACTTGTAAACACCATCCGCACAGGCACGGTCATCACCTATCACCTAGCTGACTCGAGACTCATTCAGGCGCTGGATATTATGCGCAGCATTATGCGCGAGCGGCTTGCGTATCAAGCAAACTTAATGGAAGAAGTTCACGAAGCGAACTAAGCAATGATCCCAATTGGGATTTAATTTCTACGTGGAGGAACGTATGCAAAAAAGAAGACTCTTTTTAATTCCACTCAGCGCAGGCATAGTACTGGTGCTTGCCGCCAGTCTCTGGCTGATGACAGCAACACCTGTAAAAGCACAATGTGGTTCGCAGGCTTCATCCTGCAAGAACTGCCATGAGACGCAGGCCGTCATGCCAGTGAATGCAGATGGAACCGGCTGGCACCAATCCCATGCGTTTGGTGATTTTTGCTATATCTGTCATGCGGGCAACAATCAAGCTACCGACAAAGTCGCTGCACATACAGGAATGGTCGCGCCGCTGGCTGATATACAAGCGTCGTGTCAACAATGCCATGTCGCTGATTTAGATGCGCGCGCAAAGGTTTACGCAACCACTTTGGGCGTGGAAATCGGCTCGGGTTCTTCCGCACCAGTTACCGGCGGGGATTCTGATGCGGCTCCTATTGTTGTCGCTTCAAATCCAAGCACGACATCTGATCAGGGCTGTAATGCCGTGGTTGTTGACGATCCAAATACCATCAACTATATACAGAATTACGATCAAATTGTTTTGGGAAAGAAACCCATTAATTGGGGCAATATGATTTTGATCGGAATGATCGGCTTGATGGTTGTGGGCGGCGGTGGATTTGTTATGATGCGCGAGAAGCTTGTGCATGTTTCATTCGGTGATACACGCAAAGTGGAAGGCGAATATCCATCCGATGTTGTTGATATGCTGCCCAAGATCGCAGGACTCAAGGCTGGCGCACGCAAGTCATTGAATAATGTTTTGGACAACACAAAGGCAGACAAGGTACTTGATTTAATGGACGCCGTTGTTAAAAAAGATGACAAGGAGTAAACCATGAAATTCATTCTGAATTACATCCATAAGGAAACCTGGTCACCCTATGTGGCGGGTATTCTGCTTGGGCTGGTGGGTATTGCAGCAGTCTGGATCAGCAATAGCTTGCTCGGTGCTTCTGGCGCATTCGAGAATTTGGCCGGGTTGATCGGCAAGGCGGTTGCGCCGAAACTATTTAACAACATGTATTTCAACTTCATCATGCCGCCTGGCATCACCGTTGGCGTGATTTTGCTGGTGGGCGTATTTTTCGGCGGGATGATTGGCGCAGCAACCAGCGGCACACTCAAATGGGGAAAGAAAGATGCGGTCAATTCTGACGTGCAATGGAAGCGCATCTTTGGCCCACAAGTCTGGAAGCGTTGGGTGCTGGCTTTTCTTGGCGCGATCCTGCTTGAATACGCGGCTGGAATCGCAGGTGGCTGTACCAGTGGATTGGCGATCTCAGGCGGCATGTTGCTTGCCCCAGCCGCATTTCTGTTCATTGCCGGGATGTTCGCATCCGGCATTGTCACTGCGATGGTAATCTATCGCAAAAACTATTAGGAGGCTGATATGACAAACTTTATCACTGCTCTTGTTCTTGGTGTGTTCTTCGGCTTTTCATTGAATAAAGCCGGCCTGACCAAGTACAACAAGATCGTAAATGTATTCCGCTTTACCGATATGGCCGTGCTTCAATTCATGATGACCGCGCTTGTGGTTGCCATGAGCGGACTCTTCGCCTTGCGCGGCCTGGGCTTGGTCACCTTCCCCGCTGTCCCTGCCACGTATGTTGTCGGAAATATCATCGGGGGATTGATATTTGGTATAGGCATGGCGCTCACAGGTTTCTGACCGGGTACTTGCGCTGCCGGTGGCGGCGAAGGAAAATTAGATTACATTGTTCCTGGCTTATTGGGTTTTCTCACGGGTGCAGTTATTTATGGCCTCACCTATCAACAAATATTTCCCGCGATCTCTGCAATTGCAAATTATGGCAGCACGACCATTCCCGACTTGTGGAATTTGAATCCCTTCCTCACTATTTTAGTCTTTGCACTGATGTCACTCCTGCTCTTTTATATGATCGATCGTGCTGGATGGAAACGCAAGGATACTCTGTAATTAATTAGCGGTATTAATTCTGATAGTGGAGACACGTATGACAAAAACAATCTCAAGACGAGATTTTCTAAAGTTGGGCGCGGCATCTGCTGGAGCATTCGCCGTTGGGCAAATGCTCCCCGCAAAGGTTGTACAAGCCGCCAGAGAAAGCGGGGTGTTAAACGCCGCCGGTGATGGCACCATCTCGACCATGTGTGAAATGTGCGTATGGCGCTGCGGTGTGCTGGCAAAGATAGTGGACGGGCGTGTCGTCAAACTGGATGGAAATCCCGAACATCCGCATTCACGCGGCAATCTTTGTCCACGCGGGCAATCTGGATTGATGAACACGTACGACCCCGACCGTGTGCTGACTCCGCTCATTCGAGTTGGTAAACGCGGCGAAGGAAAATTCCGCGAGGCCTCATGGGAAGAAGCATTGGATCTGGTCGCGAGCAAGATGACGGAGATCAAAACCAAATACGGCGCGGAAGCAATGGTGTTTTCATCCACACACAATTTGAGCCAGCCGCTATTTGAAAATCTACTCTATGCCTTTGGCTCTCCAAACTACGGCACACAACGTTCGTTATGCTTCAATGCGATGATCGTAGCCAACCTGATGACCTACGGCATGGAAGAACCCGCGCGTATTTACGATGACAAACTTAAATATATTTTGTTGACCGGCCGTAATCTTCTTGAGGCTATTTCAACATCCGAGACTCACGATTTGATCATGGCGATTGACCGCGGCGCGAAGGTGGTATATCTCGACCCGCGCTACACCAAGACCGCATCCAAAGCGACCGAGTGGCTACCCATCAAACCTGGAAATGATCTCGCCTTTCATTTGGCTCTGCTAAACGTGATCATCGGCGAAAAACTTTACAATAATACTTTTGTTAAAAAAAATACCATCGGTTTTGACGAACTGAAAAAAGAAGTCCATCAATACACACCCAAATGGGCTGCTCCGCTGACAGGCATTCCTGCCGAAACCATTACTCGCATCGCACATGAATTCGCAGATGCAGCCCCGCACGCACTGGCACACAACGGCTGGCGCACATCCAACTTTGTCAACTCATTTCACACGCAAAGAGCCATCTCAATTTTGAATGCACTCATGGGCAATTGGGGCGTGACCATCACCGCAGGCGCTGGTGAAGAGAGCGGCACACTGGGCGCACCTGCACAACCTGCCTACCCACGCATTTCTGCATTGCGTCTTGATGGCGTCCCGTGGAAGTATCCGGTTGTGCCATTCAAGATCGGCGTATTTCAAGAAATGCGTGACAACATTGTGAGCGGTGATCCGTATCAGGCGCATGGTTGGTTCATCTCACGTCAGAATCCAGTCATGTCCCTGCCTGATCGCGGCAAAACATTGGAAGCTTTCAGCAAACTGGACTTCATCGTCACAGTGGATATCATCCTAAATGACACCGCTTGGTTCTCGGATGTAGTTTTGCCCGAAGCATCCTACCTTGAACGTTATGATCCGCTCGTGCCTATTGGCGATAAAGTCTTTCTTCGCCAGCCGGTGATCGAGCCGCAAGGCGAAGCCAAATCTGCGTTATGGATTTATAAGCAATTAGGCGAAAGACTCGGGCTTGGTGACTTCTTCCAATACAAAGATGAAGAAGATTATCTGCGCCAGCAATTGGCACCAACGGGCATCAGCTTGGAAGACTTGAAATTAAAAGGTTTTGCCGAGTTCAAAGAATCGTCTCATGCCAGTGAAGCAACAGAATTATCATGGAACACACCCAGCGGAAAAATTGAACTGTTCTCCGATACGCTTGCCAAAGTTGGCTTCCCCGGTGTTCCCACATGGGACGAACCTCCGCAACCTGCGGAAGGTCAATTCTATTTGCTGACCGGCAAAGTGGCGCAAGCCACACAGTTCGGCACGCAGAACAATCAATTACTCCACAAATATTCGGATGACCCGCGCTTGTGGATCAACACAAAAACTGCCGAGAACCTTAACCTCGCTGACGACGATTGGGTGGAAGTCACCAGTTCCGTTGGACAAATCCACACGCGATTACAAGTTACGCAGGCGATTCGTCCCGATTGCCTGTACATGACTCCAGGCTACGGTCATCTCTCCAAGGGTTTGAAAACAGCTTACGGCGTGGGTGCAGCGGATTCGGCGGTTCACGTCACATTTACCGATCCGATCAGCGGCGGCCAGGCACTGAGTCAAACTTTCGTCACGATCAAAAAGGCTTAGAGGTACACATGACAGAAATCAAACATCACGCCTATCTCTTCGATGCCACACGCTGTATTGACTGCCGTGCTTGCATGGTAGCTTGTAGTGTAGAAAATAATATCGACATGGACA